>Ga0164315_10000538_pt1 | contig 26632 bp, 15 predicted proteins | sample GuaBasSedimGuay6_FD_113737 | JGI IMG/M metagenome (GOLD analysis project Ga0164315, IMG submission 113737) | Subseafloor sediment microbial communities from Guaymas Basin, Gulf of California, Mexico - Guay6, Core 4569-2, 0-3 cm | ecosystem: Environmental > Aquatic > Marine > Hydrothermal vents... | reverse complement strand
TATGTGATGTTCGGAGTGAACCTGCAGACCGATGTCAGAGAGAGCCTCTGGTATCTCGGAGAGTATTTCCTTGCTCTGCATAGTAAGCAGCATACGGATGAGAACAAATTCTTTGAAGACCTGAACAACGCCGTTGGAAGCATGCCTTCCAACAGCACCATTGTCAGCGGTGGATCCTTTGAAGAGTTTGGTTTAGATCTGGGATTCAAATATGATTATGTGGTCACTTCATCTTTCAATGGGGTCATTGGTAATCTGCAGGCAGCTACAAAGAAATTTATTACTCGGATGATCCAGAATCCTAACTGGTCTCCAGAGGCTGCCGCAAACAACCCGTATGCTTCGGGAGACCGTGATTATGATAGCTGGCAAGGACCTTCCCAGTACATCAGTCAGCCTGGGCTGCAGATCGACATGCAGATCACCAGAACCACAGTCAGACGAGTCATCATTTATGGTTTTGAGTGCTATAATGATATTTATAAAAGCCATGGCATACGGACAACACTGTCGGATGTAGCGAATGACGATAGTAATGACAATTTTGTAGTCCCAATACTTTACAATTTATCCCAGGCAATGCCGCTCCGTAGACGGAACATGCTATACACTGACGGGTCATTGATGATCCTGAATAGTTACGTTAAAACCAAAGTTAAATGGTATGCACAAGGTTGGTTCAAAGTAGTCCTTTTCATTATTGTCATAGTAATTGCTGCATGGTCAGGACAGGCATGGTTGGTAGGATTGCTGGGAGCAATGGGCGAAGGCGCAACAGCGTTGATCATGTATCTTGTGATCACCTTCGCAGTTGCATATATTGCTGATTATGCTTTCGATTGGCTCGTCGATCAAATAGGAGCCAGATATGCCATCATCGCAGCAGTCGTTATTGGGGTTATTGGCTTAGGTTTCGGGTACTATAGCAGCGAAACATTCATGATCCTTGGTGCAGAGATGACAACCAGCCAAATGATGTTAATGGTGTCTTCCTGCTTATTATCAAGTACGAATGAAATGCTAGCAGAAGAAGGTCAGGAAGCCTACGATGAATATGCAGATTTCAGAGAGGAAATGGTTGATCGTTGGGAAGAGCTGGAGACTGCTGAAGATCTGCTGAAGATAGATGGAGACCTTGATCCATTAATGTTTACTGCTCCTTCAAGATTGAAAATGTATCCGTCAGAAAATCCAACTCAATTCGTGGCCAGATGTTTAGAGTTACCATCGTACAGCACCTATGGTATCCATGACGAGATTCCAGAATTCTTTGATAGAAGATTTGCAACTAAGAAGACCGTTTCGATGGACTTATATAATCAGAATATTCACGGATAAGGAGTAATGTATGGCATACGGAAATAACGTACCTAGCTACGATACAGGAATGAAGAATTGGGGAACTCCTGCAGCGAGTAATCCAATGAACCCGACAGAATTCAAAGGATTGGGGATACCGAGTATGCCTCAAGTGGGCATAGAAACTCCTGCTCCTATGGACATGAGCTTTGGTACTTCCGACATGATGGGAACCATCAATGATCAGTATGGGGGAAGCATTCCTCAATACATTGCAAAACCTGTCGGAGGAATCGGTGGCGAAGAACCTGCTGCTATGGGCAATTGGCTTAAAGGTGGGCAGTTAGCGCTGGGGGCTGGCAAGCTCGGTCTCGGTGTCTACAGCGCACTGGAAGCAGCCAAGATGAACAAGTTCATGCGTGGGTATTATGGAGATCAGATGGACCTACAGCAGGCAGACTTTGCAAATGCTGCCCGTAGTACCAATGAAGCATTGTCGAGCCGTAGAGAGCGTCAATTGGACTCCAGGGGAATGGCTATAGCAGACACAGCCCAGAGCAAAGCCATGGTCGATGATTACATGAAAAAACATGGCGTTGACGAGTCCGCTTAAAAACTGAAGAGGAGAAGTCTTATGGCAGGTGAAGCTTTATATAGGAGAGCAGGGATAGGAGTTGACAACCCAGGAATGGGCTTTGCTGCTATGCAGAAGGTACAGCAGAACGCTTTCAAAGACGCTCTTGGCGGAGTTGAGGATATCCTCGCTACCCAGAAGGAAAGTTATACTGCTCAGAACACAGCCAACATGCAGGAATACCTGCAGAACAAAATATCTGCTGGAGGGCTTGGAGCAGATCCGGTTGATATGGCAAGCATCACTCAGAAGTTTGGTGATCGAATTAACATGGATGCCATTCGCGCAACCGAGAAAGAGCAAGTCGGACGCCTCAAAGATGATGCCCTTGGCAAAGCAAGCACAGCAGCATTGAGCGAGTATGACACCAATGAGGATCTTGCTCAGTCGGGTAAAGTATTCAGGCAGTCTCTGCTCGATGCCGGAATGAACGTAGCTGATGCTGATACTGAGACTGCTTCTTTCCGTGATGTAAACAAGTACCGGGATATCGATAAACAGAATGAATTGAATGCCCAGTACGACACCATGAATGCAAACCTTGGTGCCGAGTATTCTCAAGGCGGCAACGACACCATGATCGACAAGTACGTCAATGATAACTTCAAAGAAAGCCAGCGTCCTGAGGCCAAGAGAAAAGCGAAAGCCTACTACAATGAGTTGTCCAAGTTTGATCCACAGGATACCTCTGACATCGCTGATCTGACGGCACGATTCGCCAGTGATAACAGAATCTCTGAAGCCGGTTATGCACAAAAGATCAATACTGCTCGCGGTGCATTGGATGCCGCTGCTGGCGGAAACAATCAAGCTGCTCAAGCAACTGCTGATCAGGCTATTGCACAGTTTGGCGGTGATGCTGCTTTCGGGGCTAATGGGGAATTCAAAGAAGGCCCACTTGATTGGGCATGGAACTCTATTTTCCAAGGAGACTCGGAAACAGGTGATAACGCCAGAAAGTTATTCGGGGATCAGGTTAAGGATCTTGTTGCAGAGGGATACAGTCACAATGAAGCTCTTGGTTTAAGTATTCAAGCATACAATTTACAAAAAGCTGGCAGGGCTGATGATTGGACAGCAGGGAATGCTATTGATCCGGGTGAGTTTAGTGGAGCACTGACCCTTTTGAAAAACCAGAAAACGAATAGAGCAAATCTTACTAGCGCACTGAATACTGCCCAGACTGACCAGATCACCGGGATGGCTGCTTCTGCTAAATCACAACAGGCAGAGATGCGTAAATTCAAGAATGCTCTCCGTAGCGAGAATCGCGGTACTGGTGAATTCGATCGAACTCCATACTTCGGTGGAGGCGGCGGCGGTGGAGCAATTATCCCCGATGCAGTAGGCGGCACAGGAGGAACAAACACTGGAGCAGCAGCAACAAATACTGTTGTGCAGACTCCTAAGCAAAAAGTAGAAACTGAGTACTCCAACATCTTGACCGGCAAAGAGCAGCTTTCTGCTACTGGCGAGATGACAGTTCCTGGTGTTGGCTTCAATGCAGAGATGGAGGACGTCAATCCCCCAGCAGAAACCATTCCTGCTGAGGATATAGATATTTTCTCCTACTCCCCTGCAGCAGAGGATGCCACCAAAGATCAGACTACTGTCTTCAACAAATATATGGCTGAAATTGAAGATCCAGATACTTCAGAAAAAAGGAAAGATTATCTGGAAGAATACTTGCAAGGGGCTATTAAAAAATCTCGAGTAAAGAAAGCTGCTAGAGATAAAAGAGATGAAACAGCCAGAGAGGATTATACAAATTCTCCTTCTTTTAGAAGAAACACTTCAGGTAGATAATCGGTAGAGGCAAAATCTATGAATGAAGCAATCAATGCAGCATTAACTTTCACGGATTCCAAGGAGTATTTTGATGCTACTCCTGAGGCGCAGCAAGCCGCCAAGGATCATGGGTTCAATACTGCCTTTAAATCTACTGATCAATATAAAGCAGCCACGCCTGAGAACCAGGCTAGGATGCATACCGAGTACAACCAGTTAATTGATAATAAAGCTCTACAAAGCAAGCATAATCCAGCGAATCAGGAACGTGCTCTGAATGAAGAAAAGTACGCTAATGGTACTTTTCTCGAGAACACTATAAATATAGCTAAGGGCTCTGTTGAGGATAGTTTCAATAGAGCTTCAATGCTCACTGGTGTTGTGAGTGGCGATCTGAGTCCTGGGATGACTGATAGCCTGGTTGCCTACGACAGAACAATGATGGGCAAAGCTACCACTCCCCGGCAGAAGGAACTCTATAGTGATTATGCCACTATGGAAAAGGAGATGGACAAGAGTGGTCCAGTCGGTGACACGATAGCTGCTCTGAAGTTTGCTGGTAATTTAATTACTAATCCTGGAGGAGTAATCCAGGTGGGTGCAGAATCAGCAAGCTCATTGGTGGCAGGCTGGGGCGGAGCTAAAGCAGGTGGCGCTATCACAGCAGCCTCTGGCGGAGCGCTGGCACCAATCGGATTACCTGTTGCTATCGCTGGATCTGCAACAGCTATGGCCGCTGACCAGACTACTTCCAAATACTATCAAGACATAAAAGCTGCCATGGCTGAGCAGGGGCTCTCTTTCACCAAATTCAATGTCAATAATTTCGTCAAAGACAACCCTCAACAAGTCCGTGATATGCAGAAGGATGCGATCGTCTATTCCAGTACTATTGGTTTAGTGGATGCAGCCCTTGGTGGGGTGGTGACAAAAGTTGCAAAGTTTCCAACCAGAGTAGCAAGATTCACTGCGTTGAAAGAGCTGGACACTGTTGGAAAAAAAGCAATACAACAAGTTGCAAATAAATCTGGACGTACCGTAAAGGAAGTTGAAAAAACTATTGTAGATGCCAGCTATGGCGCTTCAAAGAAAAACAGAACTGCTGGTGCTAAATTTAAAAGTGGGATGGGGCAGTACCTCGCTGAGGTAGCCGGTGAGCCAATATCTGAAGCAGCAGGTACCGCAGCGATCGGCCAAGAGCAAAGCATGGAAGGATTGGTCTTTGAGGCTATTGGTGGAGTCGGTGCTGGCCCACTTGGTACTGCGATGAACATCTCTGCCTACGGCGGCAATGCGGCAACTGCCAAAGCAACAAAGGCAATCAAGGACGCACTGAACATCACTCCTGAGCAGAAGCAAAGAGCCAAGACAACCAAGGATAATGTAAAGACTGCGAAAAAGCAGGCCAAAGCCGAGACTCAAGCAAAGTTCAATACTCAACGAGATGCGGCTGATGAGAATACTGACGTCAGCACCATGATCGATCCGGCTAACCAGGAGACCTTCAATCCAGTCCTTGCATCAGAGATCCTGTTGAAGTCCGATACTGATGGCCGTTTGGAAACACTGGAGAACTTGGAGAACACGACTATAGATGATGCTCAAGAAGCATTGGACGCTGTTGTTGCTTTCAAAGAATCTCTCGTAGTCACTGACGGCAAAGTATCTGCTGCTGACGCAAAGGAATTCGGAAGACTGAAAGAGATCTCTGATTATAAAATCGAAGCTGTAGGTAAAGTGCAGGCCAATGTCGATCTCCTGAAAAACAAACTTGCTCAGTCCGGGGATAATGTTCAGACTCCTGCGATCGATGCAGAGACTGCTTCTGAAGAAGAGGTTGTCGAGAACATCACTAAGACTTTTGGATCCAATGCTAAAAATAGCATGCAGGGCGATGCTCTCGATAAAGCGATGAGCAATCCAAATATCTCAGATGATGTGAAGGCGTCTCTCGCTACTCTACAAAAAAGCAACGTAGCTGTAGCAAACCGCGAAGCATTCCTTAAAACTCCTGAGGGCAAATCAATAGCTGAGGTTTCTCAGGATATAATGAAGGGCGACACCAAAGGAAGATTCAAAGGAGTAAATGATTATCGGCGGAACATCAACAGAGCACTCAATGAAGGCAACACTGACAGAGTTCAATCTGAACTTGCTGGTTTAAAGAAGTTCGCTGATACCGCTCAGAGAAAAGCAGAAGTCTTTCAGGCAAAGTTTGATTTCGAGAGTAAACCAAACATGCCAATGTCTTCAGAGATGAAAGCAGAATACAAGAAAATGCAGAAGAGCAATCCAGAGCTCAATATTCATAAAGGATCTGGGTCTCTTGTCGATGCTGTAAATTACGATGCAGCAGTAGTTACTGCAGCTTCAAACTCTGCTGAAGCGTATATGGCTCTACAAAACAGATCAGCGAAGAAGGCACCAGCAGCCAGTACACCAGCAGCTCCTCAGAGCACCCCTACAGCGACACAGACAGCAAACGAAGGGCAAAGTACCTCTGAGCAGAGATCGTCCACTGAGGAGGCTCCTGTAGCCCCTGTTGTGAGAGACCCTGAAAAGATTGCCAAAGCTCTTGGTGAAGCGATTCAATATGCACAGAAAACTGGGAAGACTGCTCAATTGCAGAGAGCTATCGACAGCGGATCTCTGACAACTGCTCAAACGAAAGCTGCTCAGTCAGTAATTAATGATGAAGCATCAAAAGCAGCAATCGAAGCCGCTCCGAGAGCGGCTGAGCCATTGCAAGAACGAGAGGCAGTTTCTCAACAAGAATACTCTGAAGAGTTGATCGCGTATCTCAATACTCAAGGAGAGCCACAGTCCCAAGTCGGAACAACTTACGGACCAGAAGGAGAACCTGTTGGAAGAGTTCCATCAACTAATGCTCCTTGGGTTCAAGAAGCGATCGGGATGGTGGGAAGCTTTGCTAAAGTAGAGAATGCTTTAAAGCGATATGGAACAGGTGCCAAGTTAGGAAAGAATCAGCAAGCGGTAGTTGATCTGGCAATTGAACAGGAACAAGCAGCAGCAGAAGATGCCGGGTACGGTGCAGCAACTATTAAAACACCAACTCCCGCGACAGCCGAGAGTGTTTCCCCCCGGGAAACGCCCGAGGTTGTTGCTCCTCCAGTAAACTCAGCTCCTGCAGTACAAGCAGTAGAAGCTGTTCCTGCGATTGAGCTGGACTACTCAAAAGAAACTCTCGGTGCTTTGGAGATCGAAGTTGAAGATGCTGATGGAAATACTGAATATGTTCCTTTCAATGAACTGATGACTGAGTTACAAGAAGAGAAGAATTTGTATGAAGATTTAATTACGTGTCTCACTTCCTACTAAAGCGAGGATCAATCCATGGGAAATAAATTAGCCTGTAAGCCAATATTAGCTAAGCCGATCGGAATCAACAACTTTCCAGGAACAGCATTCCGTTGCTTTGCCCGGGGAGACACTCTTCCGTACAATGTCCAGTTCACTTATGACAATGGAGATCCTGTCGATGTGACTGGATGGAAATGCTATATCGCATTTGCTACTGCCCTGAGCTGCGACAAACCTGGATGTGCTGTGGTTGCCTCAGTCCTCGAAGTAGAGCTTCCGGTTTATGATGCTGAGAATGGCATCTTCATGGGCAACGTGACCAACGAGCACACGAGAAGTATTCCTTGTGGTTTGATCTACGCTTCCCTGAAATATGTCACAGCAGGCTACGATCCTCTGGATGAAGACGAAGAAGGATTGTCCTACATTCTTGATATGTGCCAGCTCGAGGTTTATCCAAGCGTCATTCCTTCTGTTTAATAACAGAAACAGGAGAACTCCATGCATGACAACAAACAGATACTGGTACGCATAAGAGGCGGCTGTATCGGGAAAACTGGAGAGACTGGGCCAGATGGTGCAATGGGGCCTCAGGGCGTTGAAGGAATTCCTGGAGATACCGGACCAGAAGGTCCGATCGGAATTGGTCAGCAGGGTGAGCAAGGGATCCAAGGTGAAACCGGATCTCAAGGAATTCCTGGGGATACTGGTGCGACCGGTGATACAGGTGCTCCCGGCCCAATGGGACAGCAAGGAGAAACTGGCCCTGATGGAGATCCTGGGCCAATGGGCGCTCAAGGCGAAGACGGAACTGATGGTGCTCAGGGGGCAACAGGAGAAACAGGCCCCGAGGGTGCTGATGGATATCCTGGCCCTCAAGGCCCAGCAGGAACTCCAGGACTTGATGGCCCTCCCGGTCCTGAAGGCCCTGAAGGAGACGAAGGCCCACGAGGCCCAGCCGGTACAGGAATTAATATTCTTGGATCAGACACTGTAGCCAATATCATAGCCAAGACTGCAGCAGAAGTCGGAGATTCCTGGATAGCAACAGATACAGGATTTGATTCAGATGGCCTGCCAGTTATTCCTGAAGATGTTCTCAGAGCAACCAATACTGCATCTCCTAGTCATTGGGTAAATCTTGGCCCACTTGAAGGCCCTGAAGGCCCACAAGGAACTCCCGGTAATGACGGCACCGATGGTGTTGACGGAGCTGACTCAACAGTACCTGGCCCTCAGGGAGATCCAGGAATTCAAGGAGAGCAGGGAGATCCAGGGATTGATGGAACAGATGGAGCTGACAGTACCGTTCCCGGCCCCCAAGGAGATCCAGGTGATCAGGGTATCCCAGGAGATGACGGGGCAGATGGAACTATCGGCCCAGAGGGGCCTCAAGGAGATCCTGGTCCAGCAGGAGTTGGGATTAACATCCTTGGCTCAGATACTGTAGCGAACATCATGGCAAAAACTGCTGCCGAGATAGGTGACTCGTGGATAGCTACTGATTCAGGATTTGACTCAGCCGGATTACCGGTTGTTCCTGATGAGATATTGAGAGCAACGAATACTGATTCTCCTTCTCACTGGGCAAACATTGGGCAGATGCAGGGGCCGCAAGGGCCTCAAGGTGACCCCGGAGATGACGGAGCTGACAGCACAGTGCCTGGACCCCCAGGTGATGACGGTGCTCAAGGTGATCCTGGTGCCCAAGGAGAGCCCGGTGTTGATGGTACCCAAGGAGAAGATGGCGTCGCTGGCCCAGCAGGGCCTTCTGCAGTCTCTGTTGACGCAAACAATATTGCTGTTCTTGGCTCAGATAGCCTGATCTACGTCCCCGACGAGTCAGGTGATTACCTCCCCATTGGTGGAAAAGCTGCAGACTCTGATCTGTTGGACGGAATTGATTCAACTGGTTTCTCTCTCGCAGATCACAACCACGATTCCAGATATTTCCAAGAGACAGAATACATAGATTTTTCTGATGGAACAGCAGATGCAGCAAAACCAATAATCTTAAATGGTAATGGATTTATTGACGCGTCGATGCTTGATCTCAATACATTCAACTACGTTGGTGCGTTCACTCCGACAGCGGGTGACGAATATCCTGATACTACCGGACATCTCCACGGATCCCTGTGGTTAGTGAATGGTCTGGGAGATGGGATCGAGTATACCTTCGTTGCTGGTGACTTAATCGGGCAAACAGCCTCTGATGGTAACTTTATGATCTGGGGTAGTGCCGGATGGTCGCTTATGGTCAGTTCTATGGACCCATCGCTCTATTATCTGCTTGATGGGACGGCTGCTATAACGGCTAATTTTGCCGGTGGTGGAAAAATATTTACCAACGCTGCCGACGGAATTTCTGCAAATGACCTCGTTACGCTCAGCCAAACGCAAGGATTATTCCTCCCGATCGGGGGAAAAGCAGCCGATTCTGAGCTCCTCGATGGCATAAATGGAGCCGGATTTCTTTTGGTTGGAGGTACCGCTGTAGATTCGGATCTACTTGGTGGTCTCCCTTCTTCCGCATTTTTGAGCACAACTGGAAAAGCTGCGGATTCAGAGCAACTGGACGGGATCGACTCAACGGGCTTCCTGCTGGTCGGTGGAACAGCGGTAGACTCCGATCTCCTGGAAGGACACGATGCCGCATACTTCGCTGTAGCAACTGATCTGTCCGGATACCTACCCATTGGTGGGACTGCTGCCAACTCACAGCAACTCGATGGAATTGATTCTCTTGGATTCCTACTGGTAGACGGTATCGCCGTCGATTCAGCATTGCTGGGAGGACAGCTTCCCTCCTACTACGAAACTGACCTGTCAGGCTACCTTCCGATCGACGGAACTGCAGCCGATTCAGAGCTCTTAGATGGAAATGATTCCTCTCACTTTGCGGTGGCAGGTGGGTCGTACCTCAAGACTGATCATATCGATGTCAGCTCAGGTGTAGGCAATGCCGGGGATCCAATCATATTGAATGGCCAGGGGCAGATAGATGCTTCCATGCTGGACGTCAATTCATTCCATTATGTTGGCCCCTTCACTCCTGCGGATGGTGCTGAGTACCCTGACACCTCCGGTCAAGAACACGGAGCATTCTGGGTAGTTCAGGCACTGGTAGATCCATACCTCTTCACCACTGGCGATCTCACAGGACAGACGATCCCCAACGGTGACTTCATGGTCTGGGCAGCAGCAGGCTGGTCGATCATGGCCGGTGAGATGAACCCGACTCTCTATTATCTACTGGACGGATCTCAATCGATCACTGGTGACTTCGCTGGTGGCGGATTCCAGATCAAGAATATCGCTGATGGTGTAGAAGAGGATGATGGTGCTTCTGTCGGACAGCTTGCAGCGTATCTCCCGATCGGTGGCAAGGCTGCAGACTCTCAACTGCTAGACGGGATCGATTCCACTGGTTTCCTCCTTGTTGCAGGTACTGCAGCCGATTCAGATTTACTTGAAGGGCATCCAGCTTCTTATTTTGCTGTGGCCGGGGAAGGTGGAGATTATTTACCGATCGATGGGACTGCAGCGAATTCGGAATTATTAGATGGCCTGGAAGCAGCAGCTTTTCTCCTGGTTGGAGGAACAGCAGCAAATTCAAATTTATTGGATGGTATAGATAGTTCAGCTTTCGCTCTGGTGACAGACCTTGCAGGGTATCTGCCTGTAGACGGTGTAGCAGCGGATGCTAGCCTCTTTGATGGCCAAGACAGCTCCTACTATGCCTCAGCCTCTGACCTCGCTCTGTACCTACCTCTCGGGGCCACAGCAGCCGATTCCAATCTGCTTGATGGTATTGATTCGACAGGATTCCTTCTTGCTGGGGGAACTGCAGTCGATTCTCAGTTGCTCGATGGGCATGACAGCTCATATTTCGCTGCCTTCACTGATCTTGCCGGGTATCTACCTGTTGGAGCCAAAGCAGCAGATTCCCAGTTACTTGATGGAATTGACTCGACAGCGTTTGGTCTCGTTTCGGATTTGATCTCTGCTAACACAGGATTTGCGAATCAACCGATCATGACTGATGCTTCAGGCTTCATTGATCGGTCTCTCCTGCGCATCAGCGCGTTCAATTATATTGATGTCTGGACCCCTACAGTTGATGATGAGTATCCAGAGCCCCCAGTCGATCCACTGACTGTAGGAGATTTCTGGATTATCAATGGACTCGGTGTAGGCGTGATCTACACGTTCATTGGCGGTGACCTGATCGGACAAGAGATCATAGATGGAAACCTTCTCGGATATGGAGAGGGTGGCTGGGGAATTATCCACAGCTCTATTGAACCAAACGCTTATGTCCTGAAGTCTGGTGATACCATGACAGGTGAGCTGATCCTCCCTGAGGTCGTTACCAGTAACTACGCTGCAATGCCACGATCCTACGCTGACACCAGATACCTTGCTGTGGGCGGTAAAGCAGTCGATTCAGGGCTGTTAGATGGCGAGGACAGTACTTACTATGCCTCACAGGCAGACCTTGCCCTATACCTACCTCTCAGCGGCACAGCAGCCAACTCTCAGGCCCTCGATGGGATCGATTCAACAGGCTTCTTGTTAGCCGGAGGCACTGCAGTAGATTCACAGCTCTTGGATGGACATGATTCGACATATTTTGCACAGGCATCAGATCTTGCCAATTACCTGCCGGTAGATGGAGTCGCCGTAAACTCCCAGCTTCTCGATGGGCTGGACTCGACAGCATTCCTGCTTGTCGGTGGGACAGCGGTGAACTCCACGTTGTTCGACGGACATGATCCTTCATATTTTGCTCTGGCTTCCCAGCTTGCTGGCTACCTGCCGATCCTCGGGAAAGCAGCAGACTCTGAATTGCTTGATGGACTGGACAGCTCAGACTTTGCTCGAACAAGTGCTATCCCGGTAACGCAGACTGAAGCTGTAGCATTATTGCCCGGACAAACTACTTATGCAGTTACGCTTCCTGCTGATCTCTCAGCAGTCTATGTCGGTGGCCAAGGAGTCGATATAGGACGGTTGACTCTCTACGCTGATTACACGGTGGACACAGAGACCAATTCAATCGTACTGAATGACTCTTACCCAGCCAATAGCAGCATGACCCTCGCCTACATGGGAGCCGAAGGACAGGCAAGCTCGTCTGACGCCATGACCCCTCAGGAGATTCTTGATTCTCTGAAATTGGTAGATGGTACAGGGTCAGGGCTCGATGCTGATCTGCTGGACGGTCTCCATGCTACAGCATTCCTGTTGGCCGGAGGCACGGCAGCAGACTCCAATTTATTGGATGGCCACGATAGCTCGTATTTTGCAGCCACTTCAGATCTTACAGCATACTTGCCAGTAGGAGGTAAGGCTGCTGACTCTAATCTTCTTGATGGGAATGACAGTGGGTACTTCGCCGCTGCTGGCGATTTGGCAGCATACGCCTTGATTACAGACCTCGATGGCTACTTGCCTGTTGGTGGAACGGCTGCTAATGCCCTTCTCTTAGGTGGGAATGATCCTACTTATTTTGCCCCGCTTAGCTCATTGGCTGCTTATCTTCTTCTGACAGGCGGGACTCTGTCTGGTGACTTAAAGCTACCGGCTACACCAGTAGGGGATACCAGTGCTATAACCAAGGGTTATGGTGATGCAAACTATCTTGGTAATAGTGATATGTTCGCCAGAGGCAGTATCGACATAAGGAATGATTTTACTATCCGAGGATCGTTCAATGTCTCAGGCGGTACTGACGACGGAACAGGGAGGCTCACTGTTATATTTGCAACTCCGGCAGATGACATGAATTATACGGCGGTAACATCTGCTGCCGGAACATATGACAACAGCCATACCGCTCAGCAGGACGGAGATAACAGCACAAATGCTGCATTAGTCATAAAAATATGGGAGAACAATAATGATGCTGGAGCATCTAACGCCGACTGGGCAAACTTTATTGTTACGCAGAAATCATAATAGATTAACTAAAGGGATGAAAAGATGAATGTAGGTATTATTGAGAATCCTGATTTCAGCATTAGAGTTGTCCACCCAGCAGAGGGTTTCACTGTCCAAGACAATTTTGATCGGATTGGTGCAACAGGCTTCGAGATGGATACATCAATGTTGCCGCAAACACGAACGTTCCGTAACGCTTGGGTTGTTAGCGGAACGTCATCCGTGGCTGTTGATCTGCCTAAGGCAAAGGAGCTTGCCATCAATGTTCTTATTCCGCCAATAGAGAAGGCAATAGCTGCTATTGCGGTTCCTCTGGCAGAAGCACAGGATGACAATGACCACCCTCTTGAAGTGGCTCTTATTAATGACCGTAAGGGTCTCCGTGTGGAAAAGGAGCTAAAGGTTCAAGAGATCCTGGCTTGCGCCACTGTTGCTCAACTTGAAGCACTTATATTGACGCTATAGGAAACCATTATGAAAGTATTCCACGACACAACAGAGTTTGCTTTAGCCGTCCTTACAGAGGGGCAGTTCATCGAGGCTAAATGGCACACGACTGATAACGATAACGGCGGTGCTCGGTATCTGGTAGTGACCGCAGTTCAGTTCGGGGGAACTCCCGATGAAGTCAACGATTTCACTCTGGCCAATGGCAACGTGGCAGCCAAGCAATATGACTTTTACAATCCTGTCGATATCACAGAATATTTACCTATAGACGGGAAAGCTGCTGACTCGAATTTACTTGATGGCCTGGATTCCACAGCATTTGCTTTGGTGGGGGATCTGGCAGCGTATCTGCCGCTGACAGGAGGGACGCTGACCGGTTCGGTGACTCAGACAAATGGACATCTACAATTATCCAGCAATGCTAATGATGATGGCGACAATCTTACAGTCAGCACTGAAGATAAAAGCACTTCATTTAACTCTATAGCTGTCAAAAGAGCAGGTGACTATGTCGCCACTATAAAAACTGACGGGGCGGTAACAGAAGACACAGACCTCATAAACAAAGGCTTCGCTGATTCCACCTACGCACCGATTGGTGGCGGTGTCAGCAGCGTCCTTGCAAGCGCTCACTTCAGTAATGCTGGAGTAATAGCAGAATCATATAACGTGTCTGGAGTGACTGACGTTGGTACTGGGCGGACAGATGTGACCTTCGCCACTCCTCTCCCGACTGCTACATATTCTGCTCAATCAACTTCGTACTCAGAAAGTTTCAGGATGGCAGAAGTCGAGGACGACAATGGGGGGACTGATGTTTCAACGACACATTGTAAGTTTATCTGCATGGATGCTGGGGCTGATCCCTCAGACCCCTTTGGATATAATGTCGCCTTTATTGGCTAAAGGAGAAAAACGATGAATGTAGGAATTATTGAAAGACCGGATGGTGGTGTCAGTGTAGTCAATCCGGCAGAGGGTTTCACCGTTCAGGACAACTTTGATCGGATGGGTGAGACAGGATTCGAGATTGACAAGTCAGAACTCCCTGACAGTAGAACCTTCAGAAATGCTTGGACAACCGACGGCAGTTCTGTGGAAGTTGATATGGCAAAAGCAAAAGAGATAGCAATCATTGCTAATGAAAAAAGCACTGGTAAAGCATTGCTGCTCTTACAACCATTGCTTGAGATGGCTATTGATGAGGGTGCTACAATTGGTGAGCAAGTTATCAGAGATGACCGGCGAGCAAAGAGACTTGCATTGCAAAATAAAATAGATGAGATCAATATAGCCACTACTGCTGAGCAACTAGAGAGTTTAATGCCCTGATAAGGAGAAGTACTTATGCAAGAATTCGCAAACATCAATGTCACGATCACTAAAGGCTGTGTAGGAAAGACTGGTATACAAGGCCCACAGGGAGTTCTTGGCCCTCAAGGTGTCCAAGGAGTCCAGGGGCCTGAAGGGCCAATCGGGCCTATTGGACTCGATGGCCCTCTTGGTCCAGTTGGCCCAGCCTCTACTATCCCCGGGCCAATGGGGGAACAGGGGCCGGTAGGAGCCACAGGCGCAGGTATCCAAGGCGAGGTAGGCCCGATCGGAGAACGTGGCCCACAGGGCTTTGACGGGCCTCAGGGGATACAAGGTGAGACAGGTGCTGAAGGTGCTGCATCGTCCGTTGCTGGCCCAGTTGGCCCACAGGGGGTTCAAGGTGATACAGGCCCCCAAGGAGTTCAGGGCGATACCGGAGCTGACAGCTCGGTACAGGGGCCAGTCGGCCCAGCGGGAACAAATGGTACTGATGGTTTTGGATTAATCTTCCATGGCTATGAAGATCCTGCAGTCATTGTCACACTGACAGCCACAGAGATCGGTGATTGCTACACGGCAGACACTGTTGGTGTCGATTCAGATGGCACCGCTGTAGCGATCGAGGATGTCCTTGCTGCTGACTCCCTCGATGCTCCTTCTCACTGGATTAATATAGGCCCGATCAAAGGTGATCAGGGAATCCAGGGAATTGAAGGTATCCAGGGGCCAGCAGGAGCCAACGGACTAGACTCCACAGTTCCTGGCCCAGATGGCGCTCCAGGTATCAATGGAACCAACGGAACCAATGGTGTCGATGGAGCAGTGGGTATTCAAGGCCCTGTAGGGGTCACAGGAGACGCGGGAGCGCAAGGCCCAGTCGGATCAATAGGAGACACAGGGGCAACCGGTCCAACAGGCTCTACGGGGGCCACAGGTGATCCTGGTGCTACCGGTTCAACAGGACCACAAGGAAATACTGGTGATCAAGGGCCACAGGGGGAGCAAGGAACGACCGGTGTTGCTGGGCCACAAGGAGTACAGGGTGTTGCTGGGCCACAAGGTATTCAAGGAGAAAAAGGTGATGACGGAACACTTGATCTTTTGGTTTGGTATGATGGTCATAATAACATTGTGAAAAGTGTTATTGGTATTGCTGGTGTGACCAGAGTGGAAGAAGGAAAATTTGAGATTTTCTTTTCTCAAGCTTACACAAATACAGATTATTTTATTACCGGACTTGGCGGCGGAGAAGACGATAGCAACTATGAGTCTTTCCTGAATGTTCGAGGAAGAACATATAAAAAAGTTGCATCATGTGTGGTTCGTGGTAGACAGGTACCTAACGATGATACTAAGGCAGAAAACCTTGAAGATATTTATGTAAGAGTCACCTCTGCAAAATAAAAGGAGTAAATAAAAAATGATAGGAATTATCGTAAAACCAAATATGACAGTCGCAACAGCGGCACCTGCTCCTGGCGTTACTGTGGAAGAGCTTCTTGCCCTCATTGGCGAAGGAGGATATGCTGTACCAAGAACTCACTTACCTGATGCTGGCAGAGGCAGGTATCAAGAAGCATGGAGATTCAATGAGACCACTGAATGCTTCACAATGGACTTGCCGGTAGTTAAAACCATTGCAGTTGCAACGATCAATGGCAAGTTGCAACGGGAACTGCATCAGTATGATCCAGCTCTGAGTGCAGCTCTTGATGCAGGCAATATAACTGCTGAAGCTTCTGTTAGAGCTGATCGTAATTATTTACGCAATATTGCTCGTAATAAAATTATAGCTATTAATCTGGCTTCCACATTTGCACAGATTGATACCCTGCTGCCTGCATAATTTAATAACATTTAGCAAAGAGAGGTTTTATGAGTAGATACAATGATCCAGTCTCAAACCATGAAGAAGCCGTAGCAGATAATGCGAAGTATTTTTCCCAATGCAACGCGATCTATGTTGGTGTCACAGGTGATGTGAGAGTCGAAGCAGCAGACGGATCGATCGCTACCTATGTCGGTGTGCCGGCTGGTAAAGAAATCGCTGTCCTTGCTGTCCGGATCCTCGCTGACGAGACCACAGCATCAGCTTTCGTTCTCATGCGTAAAACTCCGCCTAAACGGAGATAACCAATGGCTGAACGGATCTGGCACTATATCAATAGCTGGGGACCAGTTATTGTTGCTTTGTTAATCGGTCAATTTTTCTTATGGACCAGCAATATTAATAGGAAGATCGATTATCTTGAAACTCACTCTGCCACAAAGGAGGACCTGGTAGAGTACAAGACGGCTACCGACGCTAGACTGTTAGAGTTTGGCAAACTTATGTACGACAACAAAGGAGGAAAACCAGATGAAACACTTTAAATTGTTATTGCTTGGATTCATGTTGTTGCTGTTTACTGCCCCTGCCTACGCCGGGGTTGTCGGCGTATTGGAAGAGGAGCCTTTCTACACCCCACCCGGTATGGAGTGGGTAGATCAATCTGCATTTAATGGTCCACAAGGAGAGCAGGGTGTCCAAGGAGTACAGGGCATTCAAGGTGAGCAGGGTCTTCCTGGTAAGGTAGGCGATACCGGTAAGCAGGGCGTAGCTGGAGCTGATGGAACTGATGGAGCCAAAGGTGATAAAGGCGTAGCCGGTGCAGATGGATTAGATGGAATTGATGGTAAGGATGGCTCAGATGCTGATGCTAGTAGAGATATCAAGAAGCTACAGCGTGAGCAGACTCGATTGAATGCGGTCGCTGTTGCGATGGGATCTCTCGAGCTTGATCCAACTCGAAAAGGATTGTCTCTTGGTCTTGGCCTCGGTGTCGCAAACGTCGGGGATGACGATGATAAGGTAGGTGGGGCTGTTGGTCTCATGTACGGCATTAGTATCAAAGAGCATCCTGTAGCAGTCAATATCAAATATGGACAATCGGGCAGCTATGCTTCTGCCGGAGCTGGACTGACGATCGGCTTCTGATACAGTTGATTAATACGTGTATGAGGGGCTGTAGGAGCGGATTACAGCCCCTCATTTAAGAAAACCATAGTAGGGTAAGGGTAGAGGTAAAAAACATGGCCAAATCGATCAGTGGGTGTCTCTCCCAATTCAAAGCAGATGTTGCTGGTACTGCTATTCCTGCCGAGTTAGACAATATCCTCAACATGAAGCTTACCGGAAACAGAAGCGCAACCAACCGGAAAGCTGTGGAGCTTGCCAGAGCCCAGATCCAAGTCATTGAAGCTGACGCTTCCGCTTACAGATCCCAGTACGAAGCTGCAGTCAACAAATTTAAAACTGACCTTATGGAATCCACTCCCGCTCAACATTATACTTCCCGGGAAAAGACTGATCCAGCAAACAAACTCAACCAATTCAAACCTCATGCTCTTGCGAAGCTTGCTTCAAACGTCTTTCAGAGTGTGTCGTCATTTGCACAGGTGCTGACCAGCGGCTTCCTGACCAAGCATAATTTTACTGATGCAGAGAGGAAAGTCCTCACCAATATCAGTGGCAGCTTCTTAGCTGACTTCGACAGTTCGATCGAAGCTCTGTGGAAGAATAAAGGAACTGCTCATTTCAGGAGTGAAGACTTCGTTCAATATTTCCCTGATCGTGTCTTTGCTGATGTAGATGCTGACGGCAATATCGATACGAAGGGTACTGTCCTGCCAGTGACTTATAAAGACAGCACTGGCAAAGTGATGGCCAATGGTGATGCAAAGATCCTCGCAACCAAACTTGATTCAACCCTCAAGGGAGTGATCGCAGCCACTGTCTACGAAGAGCTGATGAAGAATCCTCGGATGTTCTTGCAGAATGATTATGATTCGATGAAAGCGATCCTTGGCATCACTGACAAGGAAGCAGATCTACCGAAAGGTGCTGCTAATCACCTGATCGATATCGGCTCATCCTCCACGTACCTGGCAGAGATCCTGGGAAAGGGAATCGTAGAGCGTCTCGGTATCGAGCCCACCAGCGAAGCAGAATTCCTTGCACAGAAAGAACTGGAGATGTCAGTTGGTCTGCTTGGTTTAGCTACGCTCGAGCACATGAACGTGCTTGAGAGAGTAGAGGTCTATACTGGGCTTGATGCTAAAGGTGAAATAATCGGGGGATTCCTTGATGAAACCAGCGATACTCTGATTGGAATGGAAGCTCTACTAATGGGCAGAGGAGATACCGATGCTGTAGAGATTGTTGTTCCTCCTTCTTCAGTGGATCCTGCTACCGGGAAAGCAGTGAAGACCAACAAAAAGAATAAACCAGCCAGAACATTCTATCGCTTCGCTAATCCAGTAATCGACAGTGATGGGCTTAGATCTATTCCTGAAGATATGGTCAATCAGGAGAAAGATCTCGAGAGAGCTCCTGATGCTATCAGTAAATTATTCACTGGGCAGAGAGAGCAACGCCAATGGTCATTCAAGAAGCCGGTCTATAAAAAAGATAAGAAGATGCGAATCGGCAACTCAAACGAAGTTGCTGCTCCTGCTCAGGCAAAGAATCTTAGAAACTACAATAAGAAGGCATGGCAACGCAGCGAAGCAACGCTGGGAGCTTTCAATGCCCTCTCTGCTAACATGCAGAGAAAGCTCATGGGATGGAAGAACAAGAGTGAGGTCTATGTAGATGACAGAGAAAATGTCCGGGGAATAAATATCGGTATTGATAATGAGATCAGTAATCTCAAACGATACTCCGATCGGGTCCAGGAACGAGCTGATGCCGGAGAGTCCACTGATATCTATATCGAGTCTGAATTCTGGAGCACCATGAGAATGGGGCAGATGGGATCTATCAGTCCCCAGCGTTACAAGCTGCACAGAGCGATGATCGGGATGGCAGGCTGGGAGACTACGTTTGATGTTATGGATCCAAAGAACGAAGCTCTACAGACTTCCTTCCTCTCTGCAGTAGCTCAGCATCTTGATATCGAATCAGGAAAGCTGGGGGGTATTGCACCACAGCTTGTGAAGTTTCAAGCAGAAATGGAAACAGAGAATGCAAAGGATGCTCTGCATTTTACTCGCATGTTGCTTGTTGATGGTGAGCTGTCGGATGAGAATCAAAGCCATCTGGTCAGGGCTCTTTCACAATACGGCACCAAAGCATTAGCCCTGAAAGGGTTTGTTGAGTACGCTAGATTCCTTGATGCACGAGGTAACTTAACCAAGGTCAGTAATTTCACGACAGATATCGCAATAGAGATTGACGGCATTGCTAACGGCCCAGCAATCGGATTAGTTCAGTTCATTGGATCAGGTGCTGATCTCGATAGTGTGGCAGCTTCCCTGCTCATGTCAGGGTGGAATTTCACCGACAGAAGCCAAAACATCGATGAGCTGCTGAATGAGAAAGCTCTGCTCGATGCTTACGAGAGAATGGGGCATCTCTGGGGTAAGAATGTTGCTGTTACTACCAGGGAAGTAGCCGACTCTTTGGCCTTTGCTAAAGAAACAGGAAACAAGAAAGACATCGCTACATTGCAGCGTAAGCTTGAAGTGATTGAAGCAGCAAACGCAATCATTAAACCACTGGTTGATGCAGAAGGCTTTGCCACCAAGGTAGCCAGAAGCTTGTCAAAATATAAAGTGATGCAACTCCTCTTTGGGGCAGGTGTAAAAAGACAGGAAGAAGTCCTCGTCAATGAGGATCTTGTCGATGAGGGCATCAAAGGACAGCTTGAGAAATTTGCTGCTACCATCAGAAGCTGGGATACTGATGGTGATCAGACTACCAAGGAGCAGAAGGCAGAGACCGGTAGAGAGCTGATAGTCTTCTTGAATAATGTCAGTACCCTGATCGGTAGAAAATTCTATACAAAGAGCAGCATCATGACTGCCGGGAAAGTAGATCCAGCTAAGCTACTCGAGCTTCCGATCACTGAGAATGATCTCGCTGTCATCTTTGCTAATGTCAGTCCAGTGTTCGGTAAAGGCATGGCTGCTGCTATCAAAGAGCTTTACGGTGCCTCTATGGACACCAGAAAAGTATTCAATAGCACTATTTCTGCAAACGTAGGAATCTACAACGCTCTGCTTGAAGCCAAGATCACAGCTCTACAGAGCCAGAAGCTTGCTACCGATAAGGCAATGCAGAAGAGGAATCAGAACAGAGAAGCTGCCAATGCTGCTGCTCCCGATAAACGACAGAAGACCCTTGAGATCCCTGCCATCACCGTCGGTGAGATGAAGGCGATCACTGATTCCCTCCTTCCAATATTCCCACGGATCAAGAGCCCTTATTATGATGGCCGTAACGACTCAGGGTATCTCGCTCTTGCCAGCGTAATGAAGAAAGATCCAATGGGTAATCCTGTTGAGGTTGAGCAGTCCTACAACTCGAGTACCGGAATCTCTCTCAATAGAGCTTTTGTTTCTGGCTTTCCTTACCTGGAAGATCCAGGCGTCTCCCCGATCGTAAATGCTATTCACATGATGGACTCCACTGTGCCAAACGATTTCATGAAAGGCTCAATGGATGTACTCAACGTCCATGATGCAGGGATCGGTGGTATCGGTGACCATTCTGCTATGGAGAATCAACTCAACACAGCTTTCAATGGCACCATGAGCAAGTACCACGCCACCAGTGAATTCTATGATAACTGGAAACAGCTCACAGGTTCATTGGAAGGATTGCTGGCCGATGTTGGTATCGAGCATGAAGCTCTCTTTAATTCCATGCTCAGGAATGGTGCTTTCTCTGTAGAAATGCTGGCATTCAAAACAGATAGATCCGTAGAAGAGATGATCATTACAATATCAGAAGCAGGCCCAGAGGATTTCTCCTTTATGGAGAAGCTCTCCCTCTACGTAGAATCATCCGCTGAGTATGATGGAGCAGAGGAATTTGTCCTTTCTGCTATCGAGTATTTGTCTCAGTCATCCGAGAGAGAGACCGAGATTACCAACGAGAATCAGGATGCTTTCATGTCAGCCACCACAGGGATGGGGAACTATTCTGGTGGGCTTGGTGGGGCTACCACAGGCAATGCTCACGTTGACACAATCTTCACCGGAGAAACCAGAGAGATCAATACTGGTGACATCCAGAATACTGACAGACAGAAGACTGAGGAGACTGCTGCCACGATAGTTGAGCAGACAGCCAACCTTACTCTCAAGTCCTCCAATACTGTGATCGATACTGACGTGGACAACTACACCTACTCTGCCGATGTGGACAGCAAGACAGCAGTAGAGGTATTTGATTCACTGGTTCAGATGGACAATGACCCTGGTATGAGCACGATCAACGATTCTCCGGCTCATGCCGCCGTCCTCCGTAAGCTTATGGACGACCTAACGAATAATGTAATGAGACCGGTCGCTCTCTATATCAATGAGAATCCTGATGTCAATCAGGAGACCGCAGGTACTCTCATGACTGGCGATCGGGGTGAGGATACCAAGGTATTCATCCAACGGCAAAACGTCTCCCAGGCAGTCTACCCACAGCCAGGTCTACTGGCTCAAGGGATCAGGATGTCAACGGGTGAGGTCTATGCTCACGAGATCACCCACCATGTTACGCACATGGGGCTGTCAAACAATGCTGTGCTCAGGAACCATGCTAAGAATCTCTACAATCAAGCGTACAAAGGATTCAAAAGCAAATATGGCAACGAAGCGTATCGCGTATTCTTGAACAATCCGACGATCAACGTGAATGACCCGGCCAACTTCTACGAGGTACAGGCAGCTCAGGATCGCTGGGAATATGTCTTTGAGAATGCTGATGCAGGCAAGAACAAGACCAGTCTCTACGACGAGTTTGTTGCTCACGGGGTAACAAACGAGAACTTCATGAGAGAGTTGGCTACGCTTGAAGTCAAAGACAATGGCGATAAAGCATTGTTTGGGATCTTCGAGAAGAATATCCAGACCTCCATCATGAACCTTTACAATGCAATTCAGTCCTTCATCTACGGTAGATTCAAAAGCTCCACCGCTGAGAAAAGAATGGACAAGCAGCTTAATGCTCTGGTTCAGACACTTGCCAAGCAGGATGCTCAGAAGAAGTCAGCAATCTTCCAGTTCATACTGGATAAGGAAGCCAAGGCAACTCTCTGGGCTACCGGGAAAGACAAGCAGATCCGTGAGAAGGTTGGAGAGCTTGCTCAGAAACCGATCATTGTTCAAGCCTGGAACCAGGCAAAGAAAGTTCCTGAGTTTGATAATCTGATTTCTCAGGGCATGAGAAACATGCGGGCTTTCTACAATGACAAGGATTATGGAATCGTTGCCTCTGTAGTCACTGAGGTCAAGGGATTGACTGATCGCCTCAAGCCTCTGCACGAGCTACAGCACAAGCGTAATTTGATTCTTGATATGGAGAAGCAAGCGAAAGCTCAGGCGATGATGAAGACGGTTGCCAGTTTCTCCAAGAGGAAGCTCAGCTCCAGAGAAAAATCTGCTATTACCAAGAGCGTAGTGAAGACCGATCTGCATGCTCTCTATGAGGTAGGTGGAATGTCCTACGTTGCTGGGGTGATCTCCGACTCAACAGTGAGACAGCAGAAGATTAAGGATCTCAACAATCAGATTGCATTGGATCCGGATCTCTCTTCGTATGCTGATTTCTTCTCGAGGGCTTCAGAGGCTCTTGGATACTTCATGGCTACCGGTAGAGGCATGGAGCATGATCTGCAGATGGGGAATGCCCACAACATAGCCCGTATGACGGACACAATGCACGAAGGTACCCTATCCCCTGCATCCAGGGAGAAAGTCCAAGGAATCGTCGATCAACTCGCCTCATTGTACGCTATGAACTATGTTCCAAGGGCTGAAATGAACAGCACAGCTTCTCTACTTACTGAGAACCCAAGTTTGATTGAGAATGTCGCTATTCAGCACGGGTACCTGAAGGACAATGCTCTTGAGAAAAACTTCAATGGGAACCCTGCCGAGATGATCAAGGGGTACACCAGAGCAGTCCTCCATCCCCGGGTCAAGTTCAAGCAGGGTACGTTTGACGACTCTGTTGCTTTTGAAGAACAAGGGTATATCAGGGCAAGCAAACCTCTCGAGAGGGATCCTTCTGATCCAGAGCAAACAGATATGTATCTTTACAAGTCTACCCTCGGAACAACGAATGACTTGGCATCACAGATCATGTCGTATACCAGTCACATATCCAGAGGACAAAGCTCTGCTGATACCCAGTACACTCTTGCTAAGACAGAGATGAAGACTGCTCAGCAAGCACGTACTGATGCTGCAAAGAACTCGATGCTTACGCACCAGAGAGCAATCAAAAAACTTAATGGAATGTTTGATCCAAGACCCCCAGCTTCTCCGAATCCCCGTGGTGTCTACATGGTGCCTCAGTATGATGCTACTGGTAAGATCAGCACCATGCGGTACATTATGGCGGAGTCCACCAAGGACAATGAGCTTGAGCAGATCAACGATGTTGATGCAGTATTCGCAAAGATGATCGAGCACTCTGTCGATAAAGAGCATTCTCCGCAGATCAACTCAGAGCTGGTTGATGCCCTCTTCGATATGTACCAGAAAGATTTCCCAGAGAACCCCACTGCTTATGTAGAGATTTCCTCAACCTCTTCTGAGGAGCGGTACAGAGAGATTTATTACAGCATTCCTCCGGCAGCTCAAGCCAAGATCCTAAGTAAATTCCCTGATGGCAAGCTGATGGTATCAAAGGATGTGATTGACCTTGCGTTTGGTACCAGGAAATACACGATCCTTGAGATGTTCGGAAAAACTCCTGAGGATAGAAACGTATTTGAGAAAGTCCTCAATGCAGTCACTATATTTGGTCTTGGATTCGATCCTTTAGGTACGAGTAAGTACAAGAATGAAAAGGGTAGAGTGATGGCCAGAGCCAAGACTGTAGAGGATTTCATGAAGCAACTGACGATGTTAGGCAAGAACAATATTGTTGTCAGGAATTTCTCTGTGACCAAAGGAAACTATGCCAGCAACATGGCGTACCTGAAGTCCAAGGGCCTCTCGATGGATGAGATTACCAAGTGGTCTGAGGAAGCGATCAGGACAGCGATGGAGTACGAGAATCTTAATAAAGATTTTACTTTATTGGCTCAACAGAGAGAACTCGCTTCTCGTAAAAAAGGAATGACTCCTCAGGCTAAAGCGACGCTATTGAAAAACATGGACCGGAAGCTTGCTCAGCTACAGAATGATCTTGATCTGAATAAATCTACACCGATGATGCAAGCAGGGTTGATGCCGACAATCGTCGATGATATTGATACCCAGTTCGTCCAGTCAAATTATGAACAGGGTGTTGATAAGTTAATTACAGATACCATGGGCAAGCTCCCAGAGGTTGCACAGACCGTCGCCAGGACACTGTTCCTGACCAAGGATAGTGATGGCTACCGGACATTGAACAACGCCGTCAGGATGACTGATTACGTTGGTCGATACGTCCTGTATAATCACTACACCAAGGAAAAAGGAATGAGCCATCAAAATGCAATCACAGCAGTCACTGAGGAATTTGTAAACTTCTCCTTGCCTACGCATAGAATGCTCGAGTACCTTAACAATGTTGGATTGGTGTGGTTCTCCAAATACCAGCTACGTGTTCTGAAACAGATCAAGAATCTGGTAACTGAGCAACCGCTCACAGCATTATCTACTTTCCTTATAACGTCAGTTGTTGGGACAGGAAACATTATCAACTCATTGCCGGGGATCACAAAAGATCTCTTCCAGGCATTCGGAGATCCAATTCAATCATTGAACGACTCCGTTGGCCAGATAACTACTATCGACGCAGCCACTTCAATATTTGATTAAAAGGAGTAATCATGATTCCTGCTCATCTATGCACAGAGAATGCCCTCGTACATTATGCCGGTGATAGCTGGTCCGGGCTTACAATTAAATACTCATTTACAGGAGACCCGGTGGATACTCCACCTGGTCTCCGTAGTGCCAGGATGCAGCTCAGGACTCTGGGAGATGTACTGGTCTACGAATTCAATACTGAAATCAAGAGCATTGACGGGCTGCCTGAGGGCTACCCATACAATACGAAGGGAGCCATGAACATTGTGGCAGATCCTTCTTATGTTTGGATCCTCGGTATTGATTCACAGCCTGTTCCAGTTCCTCCCGGGGCGTATATTTGGGATCTGGAAACGATCAATAACCTGGGAGTGAAGAACACTCTTCTCACAGGCAAGATTACTATTTGTGCAGATATCACCAGATAATATCACCCTCATAAAAGGATAAGATTATGACTTCATGCATTGCAGTAGAAAACTACGGACACCCTGGTAGCCATCCTCCTTCGATCATCACTCAGGATGAAAACAATCGTTTTGTAACTGATGACCAGATTGCTGCTTGGAATGGCATGTCTACGCACCAGGATATTGTCACTGGCAACCCTCATCAAGTCACCGCTGATGATGTGGGACTGGGCAACTGTGACAATACCTCTGATGCTGACAAGCCTCTCTCCACTGCGGATCAGGCTGCCTTGAACGCCAAGGTGGATGTCACTGTCTTTGATGCTCACTTTCACTACGAGCTTTATAATCCAACCAAGACAATCCTTGCGATGTCTGTGGATAGCTCAGGCAACGTGAGACTGCAGAATGGTGTGGCAATCAATGAATACTCTGATGATCAGACCATGGCAGGGGAATCATCTTATGCAGTTCCTACCGAGAAGGCGGTTGTAGGGTATGTAGGATCGATGATCGCTGCTGCGAAGTACACTTACCTCACTTCGCCTGATGGAAGCCCCTCAATAGCCTTCTCAGTCGATGTAGCAGGGCGTGTGTCCTGTCTCTATGGCACCGGGGTAAACCGGTTCTCTGATGACGCGACACTGAGCGGGAATTCTGATTACTCTCTCGTCACTGAGCG
>Ga0164315_10000537_pt1 | contig 26656 bp, 25 predicted proteins | sample GuaBasSedimGuay6_FD_113737 | JGI IMG/M metagenome (GOLD analysis project Ga0164315, IMG submission 113737) | Subseafloor sediment microbial communities from Guaymas Basin, Gulf of California, Mexico - Guay6, Core 4569-2, 0-3 cm | ecosystem: Environmental > Aquatic > Marine > Hydrothermal vents... | reverse complement strand
GGGGGGGGGGGGGGGGCGATAACAATCTAACCGCACCTGATATAAGCACCTCTGCTAATATAACCACTACTTACCAAACAGCAATCCCAACATATACCACAACCAACACCGGCGGCAAAATAGCAGAATGCAACACAACAGATGATTTAAAAAATCTTGTTCTATCCGTAGTAGGCGACAACTGCCAAATAACCGGCACAGCAAACCTAACCGTCCCACAATCGCCCCACGAGATAACAATAACTGCCAAAAATGCCACAGGCACATCTGATAAAACAATCAGCATTGTCATAAACAAAGCCGACCAAAGCACTCTGTCAATCACAGGCTCCGCCAAAACCTCAACCGATTCAGACTTCACTTTTGCAGTAAATGGAGGCAGTAGCACAGGCGATATTGTTTGGAGTTCATCAGACACATCTGTTGCTACAATAAATACCAGCACTGGTTTAATTGACATATTAAAAGCAGGCAACACCACAATCACAGCCACCAAAGCAGGCGATGATAATTATAATTCTGTAAGTGATGATTATAGCCTTACTATAAACAAGGTTAATCAGACAACTCTCGCCATAACAGGCTCTGCCAAAACTGCAACCGATTCAGACTTTACTTTTGCCACAACAGGCGGAGACGGCACAGGTGCTTTATCTTGGGTGTCGACAGATACAAGCATTGCCACAATAAACAGCACCACAGGTTTAATTCATATCATAAAAGCAGGCAACACCACAATAAAAACCACCAAAGCCACAGATGATGTTTATAATGTTTCAAACGAGGCAAGTTATTCTTTGGTTGTAAGCAAAGTTAATCAGACAACTCTTGCCATAACAGGCTCTGCCAAAACCTCAACAGATGCCGATTTTGTATTTCCTACAACAGGTGGAGACGGCACAGGCACAATTATCTGGCAATCATCAGACTCAAGTGTCGCAAGCATTGTTGATAATCAAATTCATATCATAAAAGCAGGCACAATAACAATAACTGCCACTAAACAAACGGATGATATTTATAATGCCTCAAATGATGCAACTTATAGCCTTACTATAAACAAGGTTAATCAGGCAACTCTCGCCATAACAGGCTCAACAAAAACAGCAACTGATTCAGACTTTACTTTTGCCACAACCGGAGGAGACGGCACAGGTGCTTTATCTTGGGTGTCGACAGATACAAGCATTGCCACAATAAACAGCACCACAGGCTTAATTCATATCATCAAAGCGGGCAACACCACAATAGAAACCACCAAAGCTACAGATGATAAATATAACATCTCAAATGAGGCAACCTATAATTTAACCATAACCCCAAAAGTAGCCGATTTAACTCTCACTTTAAAACCTACCAAAATATTTGAGTTTAATTGGAGTGATATAGCCGACTCTGGAGTTACAAGTTATGAACTAATGGAAAACAAAGACGGCTCATCTGGTTTTGTTGAAATCGCTACGATAAATCCCGGAATAGAAACCTATCAACATATAGTGGCATTATACAACAGGGTAAATGCTAAATATCTTATTCAAGCCTGTGTTGGTGCAACTTGTTATAACTCAGACGAATTATCAGTAAGCGGTAATTTAAAAGAGGCGATAGGATACATCAAAGCCAGTAATACGGGGGCGGATGATAAATTCGGCTCTTCATTATCAATGAGTAGCGATGGTAGCACCCTTGCGGTAGGCACACCAGAAGAAGATAACATGGCAGGGGCAGTCTACATTTTTGTAAAAGACTCAAGCCACAACTGGACTCAACAAGCCTACCTAAAAGCCAGCAATGCAGAAGCAGGGGATCAATTTGGCTACTCTGTTGCATTAAGCAGTGACGGTAGCACTCTTGCAGTTGGTGCAAAAACAGAAAGCAGTAATGCCACAGTAATAAATGGCGATGATACAGATAATTCTGCTACTGGTTCAGGAGCAGTTTATGTTTTCACACGAGACGGCACAACTTGGACTCAACAATCATATTTAAAGGCAAGCAACACAGATGCAGGAGATGAATTTGGGCATTCTGTATCATTAAGTAGTGACGGTAGCACTCTTGCTGTTGGTGCACCAAGAGAAGATAGCAATTGGAGTCCGTCAAATAATGCAATCCCAAATGCAGGGGCAGTTTATATTTTCACACGGGATGGTGCAGATTGGAGTTCACATCCCTATATAAAGACATCTGTTGATGTGAGTGATGTTGAGATGGATGATTTGTTTGGCTGGTCTGTGTCAATAAGTGGCGATGGTAGCACTCTTGCTGTTGGTTTAGTGGGAGCAAGGGATGGTTTTTATATTTTTGTAAAAGACTCAGGCAATGTTTGGAGTCTGCAAGATCACTTTTCGGGATCAGCTGGGGGTATTGGCTGGTCTGTCTCTTTAAGTGGTGACGGGAATACCCTCGCTATTGGAGCACCCTTTAACAATAGTAACAGCACAGGAATCAATACATATGACAGCAACTCTCATGCCACGCGATCAGGATTGGTATATGTTTTCATCCGTTTAGATGAGTCTTGGTTTGCGGCAGGGTGTCTGCAAGCCACAATTAAAGCAAGCAATACAGGAGCTTATGATAATTTTGGCTGGTCTGTCTCTTTAAGTGCAGATGGGGACACTCTTGCTGTTGGTGCATATAGGGAAGCCAGCAATGCCACAGGAATCAACGGCGACCAAACTGATAATTTTGCCGATTACACTGGGGCAGTTTATGTTTTCACACGAGACGGCACAACATGGAGTCAACAAGCCTACATAAAGGCAAGCAATACCGAGGCAGGCGATAATTTTGGCAACTTTGTCTCTTTAAGTGGTGATGGCAATACTATCGCCGTAAGTGCAACAGGTGAAGCCAGCAATGCAACTGGCATCAATGGCAATCAAACAAATAATTCTGCTTCTGAATCAGGAGCAGTTTATTTGTATTAAAAAATTCTTTGCCATAGTTTGCTTGTTTTGATTTTAAAGCAAGCAAATTATGGCGAACAATACAACCGTCCTGATTTTTAGGGCATTTTTTTTATTTTTTTAGGAGTTAATTATGAAACAAATTACAAAAATTACAACAGGAACAACAAATTTTGATGACTTATATCAAGTTTTTGAATTTGAATCCGAAGAGGAATTGTCTAATAAAAAAGCACGGCTTTTCTCTAATGGCAAAGGTGATGACGAGGTAGCAACAACTTCAACATTTTTGGCATCATTGAGTGCTATTAAAGAATATCGCGAGGAGTTGTTTTGTGAGATAGGGGTTGACAAAATTAAATCAAAAAACCCACAATTACATGTTTTTACCGAAATGACAGATAAAAAAACAGGCAACAGACCAGATGGTTTAGTTGTTATAACCAGTGGCAAAAAAGAACCAGTTATTGTATGGGCGGCTTTTGTTGAAGCTAAGGTTGACGATAATAAACTTGATGAAAAACAAATAAGCAAATATGCAGAATATGGCAAAAAAATTGGCATAACAAATATTTTAACCATTTCAAATGAATTAGTAACTAATCAAAATGAAAGCCCTGTAAAGATAAAACAAAGAAGTGTTGATCTTTTTCATTGGTCGTGGATATATTTAAAAGTTATGGCAAAAAGACTAATCGGAGCAGGTAAAGTGGCTGATGAAGATCATATTTATTTATTAAAAGAGTTGAGACGATATTTTGATTCACATAAAAAAGTATCAAGTTACAGTAGTATGGGAGGAGATTGGAAAAAAACTGTTGATGAAATTCATGACTTTGCACCAAATAAAAATATAAAAAAACCTTTTTTAGATATTGTTATTGATTCTTACCAACAAGAGGAAAAAGATATTGCTTTGCAGTTAACTGATAACACAGGTTTTCATATAGAGCTTGTAACCAAAAAAGACGAAAATAGAGAGAAAAGCCTAACTGATATGCTTCAAGATAATAGAACTATAATATCTAAGTTTATGGTGAATAAAAATAAAGATTTGATATTTTTTATTGAGGTTAATTTTATTAGCAGAATAGTAGAATGTTATACAATTAAAAAAATTCCAGATTCAGTAGGTAAATCTGTTGCTCAAACAAGCACTTTATTAAATATGTTATCTGCTGCAGGTTTGGGTGATGATATAAAAATTAGAGCTTTTTATAAAGGCAACATTAGTAATGGTGAAAACATACCTTTATCTGTTTTAAATACAGAGCAAGACAGAAGAGAGTTATATTCTATTCTTGATAATGATAGGGGTGATACTGTGAAAAACTATAAAATTAATATGATGGATAAGATAGCTGGTAATTTTTCAAGCCCAACAAAATTTGTAGAAAGATTAGAGAACAATGCCAAAACATTTGTTGAACAGGTGATGGGTAATCTAAAATAAAAAATCTGTTATGGTAGGTGGGTATGTGTGTTGGTGTTTTTACCTGGCTAATTGAAATAGTGGGCGGGGAATGTGTGAATCACTAAATTCATTCCAATAAAAAAATACTTGACAAAATCATTATTTAAGCATTATAATATCATTATGAATGATGGGCAATTTAGTTGGGACAAACACAAAGAAAAAGCAAATATAAAAAAGCATCAAATAACTTTTGATGAGGCAAAAACGGTTTTTTTGGATGAAAATGCAAGGTTAATTTATGACCCAGATCACAGCGAAAGCGAGGATAGGTTTATTATGCTTGGTATGAGTAGTGGAGCAAAAATTTTAATCGTAGTGCATTGTGTCAAAAATTATCAAAACATCAGGTTGATTAGTGCCAGAGTCGCCAACAAAGTTGAAAAACAACAATATACGGAGCATTTATTATGAGAGATGAATATGATTTTAGTGATTCGGTGGCGAATCCATATATAACAAAAAAACAAATTTCGCTTAGAATTGAAAACAAAACAATTGCTTATTTTAAAGATATTGCTAAAAAAGTGGGTGTGCCTTACCAGACCCTAATCAATTCGTATTTGACCGATTGTGCCACCAAACAACTGTCACCTAAATTACAATGGAATTAATTACAATAACAAAAAGTGTGTTAACTTGTGCCTGCTTTTCAAAAGTGAAAATTTTTATTCTTTGACTCGTTCCCACTTTTCAAAAGTGGGAACGCATAATTAAAAAAAATGGCAGGGGAGATAACCGAATATAAGGAAGATGTTGTGTGATGATAAACAAGCAAAAAAACCAAACCCCCAAAATCATAGATTTTGACCCCTTGAAAGGGGTAAATTAAAACCCCAAAATCATAGATTTCAAACCCATAAAAGGGGTAAAGTTGATTTTTTAAAACTACATAAAACAATATTTTACAAAACCAAAAACCGCCAAAGGGCAGACACATAGATTAAGCCCCTACAACCAACAAAAATAAAAACGCAAAAAACTTTCAAAAAATATTTTTTTTATGTTATTATGCCATTATTTACAATAACCATCAAAACAAAAACATGAATTTATTAAAAGAAGTTCAAGCCTTGCCAAAAGATGAAAAGCTAAAAATTATGGAAAATATTTGGGGGATTTGTCTGTTAATGATTCTTTTGAATCACCGTTATGGCACAAAGAAGAATTAGAAAAAACTACCAAAAGAATCAAAGATGGCGACGAGTTAATAATTGACTGGAAAACCGCAAAACAACAACTCTTAAAACAATTTGCATGAATGTTAAAATTTTATCATCTGCATATGATGATTTGTTTAATGCAAGAGTTTTTTTATGAAAAACAATCAGTTGGGTTAGGAAAATATTTTTTTGATGTTATGTTCACTGAAATTGATTCATTAAAAACATATGCTGGTATCCACCCTATTATTTGTGGGCTTTCATCGTCTTTTAAGTAAAAGATTCCCATATGCAATTTACTACAAAATAACATCTCATTAGGCAATAATTTATCGTATTTTTGATTGTCGCAGAAATCCTAAAATTCTAATAAATTTATTAGAAAAACAATAGTTTTGTTGACTCGTTTCCATTATACGCGATGGGAATACATGGTTTGGAAGTGAGGCAAAAATATGCATTCCCAAGCTGGAGAGACTGTGAAATAACTAAATTTTACACAATTTTCGAACAAAAATAGACCCCGTCATTGCGAGGCGGACGGTAAATAAAAAGGAACACGGGGCAATTAACCGCCGCGGCAATCTTTTGGCAGAACCGTTTTCTTGTTGAATTCCGTTTCAGTTGAGGAGATTGCTGCGGCGGTTTAATTACCTGATTTTACATCATTTTTCCGTCCGCCTCGCAATGACGGGATTTTTTTAGAGCTCGTTTCCATCGTCCTCGATGGGAATGCATACGATGGGAACATGTTTTTTTATTGCATAAAAAAAGGGCGGGACTGAAGTCCCACTTCCATTAGTTTTCGTTTTTTGTTGGTTTTTTGGGGTTGGTTTGCTCTATTGGAAGTGGGACTTTAGTCCCGCCCTTGCAACTTGTTGCAACATCATAAGTTAAATTTCTCAAATTGCAAGAACATAACAGCAAAAAGAAACCCGTCATGGCACAGGCGGACGGCAAATAAAAAGGAACACGGGGCAATTAACCGCCGCGGCAATCTTTTGGCAGAGCCGTTTTCTTGTTGAATTCCGTTTCAGTTGAGGAGATTGCCACGGCGGTTTAATTACCTGATTTTACATCATTTTTCCGTCCGCCTGTGCCATGACGGATTATTGTTTTTTGTTCGGTTGGTGAGTTATTTAACTCATTTTCCACTTTTCAAAAGTGGGAATGTAGAAACTGTATCTGTGTCAGATTGGGAAAACAAATAAATGACATGCAAACTATACATTCGGAACCCAAATCAGAACATAACATGAAAAGGTCTTATTTTATGAGAATAGCAATTTAACTTAAATTTTAGAAGAAAAAAAAATGAATATTTCAAAATCTTTATATATCAAAGGGTTGCAGTGTCATAAAGCTCTGTGGTTGAAAAAATATAACAAAGGGGTTTTGACCAAGCCTAATGCGGCTGCCGAGGCTCTTTTTGTCGCGGGTAATGAGGTGGGGGAGTTGGCTTGTAAATTATTCCCAGATGGGGTTGAGGTTGAATTTAACCCACAAGATTATGATGGTATGACAGCTGCAACTTCACAACTTATCAAAGATGGCACAAAAAATATCTATGAGGCATCTTTTATTTATAATGGAGTTTTTGTGGCTGTTGATATTTTGCATATCAATGATGATAAATCGGTGCAAATATATGAGGTAAAAAGCTCAACTGGGGTATATAAAAATAAGAAAAAAACTAAGTTAAAAGATGAGTATGTCAACGATGTTAGTATTCAATATTATGTTTTAAATGGTTTAGGGTTTAAGGTAGAAAAAATTTGTCTTGTTCATCTTAATAATAAATATGTTCGTGATAAAAAATTAGATATAAAAAAACTTTTTAATTTTTTTGATATGACAGATGAGGCTATCAACGAACAACAAAACATAAACACAAATTTGGCAGATTTCAAAAAGATATTATCTGATAAAAAAAATGAACCAAAAATAGATATAGGCGAGCATTGCAACAAACCGTATGATTGTGATGCGATTAAAAAACATTGTTGGCAACATATACCAAAATATAGTGTTTTTGATATTGGAGGAATTAGAAAAAAGAAAGCTTTTAAATTATACAAAAAAGGCATTATAAAATTTGATCAAATTACGGATATAGATAATTTCAGTGACGGACAAAAAATCCAAATTGAAGCCGAACAAACCGGTAAAAGTATTATTGACAAAAATGCTATTAGGGAATTTTTAGGCGGCTTAACATATCCGATTTATCATCTTGATTTTGAAACTTTTATGCCGGCAATACCGCTTTGGAATGGCACAAAACCATATACGAATATACCAACTCAATATTCAATCCATATTCAACAACAAAATGGCGACTTAGAACATAAAGAGTTTTTATCGCAAGCAGGAGCAGATCCGCGATATGAGTTGTCACAAAAATTAGTCCAGAATATTCCGCCAGATGTTACGGTATTAACTTATAATATGAGTTTTGAACAAGGTCGCATTAAAGAGTTGGCAGAAGAATTTGAAGAATTTGCCGAGCATTTGATGAAAATACATGACAACATTCAAGACCTTATGATGTCTTTTAGCAAGAAACACTATTATGCACCTGCTATGAAAGGCAGTTATTCTATTAAATATGTTCTGCCTGCCTTAGTGCCTGATTCATCATCTTATGAAGATCTGACAGGAGCAAAAGACGGCATGGCTGCCATGAATGATTATGCCAAACTTACAACAACAACCGACCCACAAGAGACAACACAAATAAGAAAAGATTTATTGGAATATTGCAAATTAGATACTCTTGCTATGGTTAAAATTTTAAAAGTCCTGTCTGAAAGTGTTTTGTAAATGTGATGATTTTTATTCTTTGATGGATAAAACTATAAAATCTCATACACCTATTACTATCAACCATAACAATAAAAATGTTGTTATGTTAAATGAAGAGGGTTATTTATCTATTTGTGAGACATTATATTTAAAGTCGGATTCTAATTTTACCGATGAGCTTGTGAGGCGAAAAAATGATCCAAAATCTGAGTTTGTTGATGATATTGGCATACAATGAGACTTTTGTATAAAATCGTTTATCACAAAAAAACTAAAAAAGATTTTAAAAAATTACAATCTGTTAAATTATCAAACAAAGTGACTAAACTAATCAATATAATCAAGATAAATCCATTTCAAATACCGCCACCATATAAAAAATTACTTGCCGAATTAAATGGTATGTATTCTCGGAGGATAAATCTTACCCATAGGCTTGATATATGATGTTGATGAAAAATTAAAAATTATCCGAGTTCTTAGTATGTGGTCTCATTACGGTGGTTAAGTTGTTGTATAATGTCCTCCGTCAATATCCTATGACGGAGGTGTTTTGGTGTTAAAAGATAAAATTAAACACTGTAATACATATCAAACTCAACAGGATGAGGAGTTTTGTGAAGACGATTTACTTCTTTCATTTTTAGCTCAATGTAAGCATCAATTACATCATCCGTAAAAACTCCACCTTCTTTTAAAAACTCACGATCTTTATCAAGAGCTTTTAAAGCCTCTTCCAAAGAAAAAGCAACCTTAGGGATTTTTGCCTCTTCTGCAGGACTTAACTCATATAAGTCTTTATCAGTCGCCTCACCTGGATCAATTTTGTTTTTGATGCCGTCTAATCCTGCCATAAGCATTGCTGAAAATAATAAATATGGGTTAGCAGTAGAATCTGGAAAGCGAATTTCAACTCTGCGACCCTTGGGGTTGGTGACATATGGAATACGAATAGCAGCGGAGCGGTTGCGAGCAGAATATGCTAACATAACAGGAGCTTCAAAACCTGGCACTAATCTTTTATATGAATTGGTCGAGGCATTACCAAAAGCATTGATAGCACGAGCATGTTTGATTATGCCACCGATATAATATAAAGCCTCTTGCGATAAGTTGCCATATTTGTCGCCGTCAAAAATATTTTTACCATTTTTTACCAAAGATTGATGCACATGCATACCAGAGCCGTTATCATCAACAATTGGTTTTGGCATAAAAGTTGCAGTTTGTCCGTATGAGTGGGCAACATTTAAAACAACATATTTATAAAGTTGCACCTCGTCTGCTTTTTTAATTAAAGTGTTAGCGGCAACTCCTAACTCACATTGTCCGGCAGTTGCGACCTCGTGATGATGAACTTCGGTCTCTAATCCCATCTCTTCCATCGTCAAACACATTTGAGCGCGCATATCGTGTAAAGAATCAACAGGTGGCACAGGAAAATAACCGCCTTTAATTTTTGGACGGTGTCCCATATTGCCCTCTTCATATTCTTTGCCGGTATTCCAGTCTGCCTCAATTGAGCTTATGTTATAAAATGTGCTGTGGTTGTCTGTGCTCCAACGGATACTGTCAAAAACAAAAAATTCATTTTCAGGACCGAAGATAGCATCATCTGCTATGCCAGTTGATTTTAAATATTGCTCTGCTCGTCTGCCGATTGAGCGAGGGTCTCTTTCATATCCCTTCATATCGTTGGGTTCGATAATATCGCAAGTAATATTTAACATAGCATCATCGGCGAATGGATCAATAACAGCGGTATCAGGTTGGGGCATAATAATCATATCAGACTCATTGATGGTTTTCCAACCGGCAATAGATGAGCCGTCAAACATTTTGCCCTCAACAAAGGTGCTCTTATCAATTGTATGAGCAGGATAACTTACATGTTGCTCTTTACCCAGGGTATCGGTAAAGCGAAAATCGACAAATTTAATGTCTTTGTCTTTGATAAGGTCTAAAACTTCTGTTGCATTCATTGTTAAGCTTCTCCAAATAAAAAAAATTATTATAACATATCTAATCAGGTATTTTTTTGTTTTTTTATGTGTTGTATAAAATTTAAAAAATTATCAAGGTATGGATTGTTGTCGTTGTGTTGTAAGTGAGCATAGTTTGCGATTAGATTTTTATATATTATACCGTCAAAACCATTACCTAACCCTGTGCCTCTTTTGACCTCATAGGCAAATTTATATTTTGGATTTATATTTTGGATTGATGAATAATGAAATTCGTGAGCGTTGATTGCAATATTTTCATTAAACGTCCATAAGTGATTTCTATTGGGTTTAATTTGAATATAACCTCTGCCAATGGGAGCGGATGACATTTTACAATTTGCATCAATTATTCGTGCCATATTTTTAGTTTTATTTTTGTAGGTAATTGAATTACTAAGATACATCAGGCCACCGCATTCAGCATAACAAGGCAAGCCACTTTCAATTTTATTTTTTAAATCCGTTAATAAATTTTTATTGTTGCTAAGCTGCTCCAATCTTTTTTCAGGAAAACCTCCACCTATAAATAAACCATCTACATCTGGAATTTTTTTATCCTGCAGGCTATTTATTTTTATAATTTTTACCCCAACATTTCTTATCGTATCTAAATCATGAGAGTAGTAAAAATTAAAAGCCTCATCTTTGAATATTCCCAAAGTTAAATTGTGGTATTTTTTGTTTACAGGTTTTATAATTATTTTTGTGGGTTTTTTGTGGGCGGTTAATTGTAATATTTTATCTAAATCAAGTTGTGGTTTTATTATATCTGCTATAATTTGAATTTTTTTATCTGCCTGTATTTCGGCGGAGTTTATAAGCCCTAGATGTCTCTCATCTAAGGATAATCTGTCATCCCTGTATACGCAACCTAAAATTGGAATATTTGTGTAGGTTTCAACAACAGAGGTAAGTTTTTTCAGGTGCCGTTCTCCTGCGGTTTTATTAAATATAACTCCTGCTATATTGCAATCCTTATCAAAGTTTTGATAACCTAATAACAATGGTGCTACACCACGAATCGTGCCCTGAGTATTAATAACTAAAATTACAGGTAGATTTAATAATTTTGCCATAGCGGCATTGCAATTTGAGCCGTGAAGATCTAAACCATCATACAAACCCTTATTGCCCTCGACAATGCTAATTTGAGATTTTTGTGAGTGCATCATAAAACATTGTTTGCTTTGTTTGTCGTCTGTTATATAGGAATCTAAATTATAACAGGGCTTATCCGATGATATTCCAAGCCAAGCGGCATCAATATAGTCCGGACCTTTTTTAAAAGTTTGCACTTTGTAATTTTGTGATAGCATTCTTGATAGAGCAATGCTAATTATAGTTTTACCAGATGATTTAGATGCAGCTGAAATATAAAAAGAATTCATATGTTGTTCACAGAGGATTCTTTGGATTTATGGTCTCCCGTTGCTGGGCATTTTGCCATGAATTTATTATAGAGTGAAAAAGTGTTGCTAATGGAATGGCAAAAAAGATTCCCCATACTCCCCAAATGCCACCAAAAAATAAAACAGCCACAATGATAGCTAAAGGGTGTAAATTAACCACCTCAGAGAATAAAATTGGCACGATTACATTGCCATCCACAATTTGAATTATAGCATGTCCTAACAATAAATAGCCAAACAATGGCACCATTCCAAATTGAATATAAGCAATAAAAATTATAGGTATGGTGACTAATACCACACCAACAAAAGGGATGATTACCGACAAACCAACTAAAAAACTCAGTAAAAATGAAAACTTTAAACCAAAGGATATGAACAAAATAAAAGATGTTAACCAAACCAACATAATTTCAATAAATTTGCCTCGGATATAGCTACTTATTTTCAGATCAACTTCTTTGAATATTTTTTTTGCGAGAATGGGTTTATAGGGCATAAAATTTTGTGCCCACACTATTATTTCTTTTTTGTCTTTGAGGAGAAAAAAAATCATCATAGGGATTAAAAAAGCATAAACAAGAACAGCAAATATGTTGATGACATTTGCCACAGAGTAAGATAGGACATCTTGACCGATTGAAGTTATAGCATAACGGATTGAGTTTGATATTTCAGCTATTTGTAAGTCGTTAAAAAATTCAGGATATAGTTTTGGTAGTTGTGCTAATAAATCTTGTCCTTGACCGAGCATTGAGGGTAATTGTCCTACAAAGGCTGTAATTTGTTTTGTTAACAAAGGTAATAATGCAAATATGATGATAAGACAGGACACAATAAAAAGCAAAAAAACTATAACTATTGATGCCATCCTTGGGATTTTACACTTGCATAATCTATCTGACAAACCATCTAAGAGATATGCTAACACAATTGCAACTAACAGAGGCATAAGAGTATTGCTTAAAAAATAAAATACTCCAATGCCGATAACTATACTAAAAAATAAAGATACAACCTCTGTTGAGGAAAATATATCATTAAACCATCTTTTAACCACACTTAACATTTGTCCCTCTCTTTGATTTGTTTTTGGTATTCTTCTACAAAAATAGATTCTAACTTAATTATTACATCTTTTTTATTTTTGCCTTGCACAATATGAGAGCTTACCAAAGTTGATAATTCATCAAACATAACATCAATATTAAGCATGGTATAACTTTTTTTTAACCTTGATAGGGCAGCAAATACACTTTCATCAGCAGATGGTTTTATAAGCTTGGGTTTTAATTTTGTAATATCTTTTGTAGTGGATAAAAATTTTTTATTATCATAGGATTGCTCTAAAAATAATCCATAACTCATTAAGGATATTTTGTTTTTTGGCGACAAATTATTATAAATATCTATCAGGCTTTCTATTTTTGAAAGATTATTCATCGAATGAAATTATGTCATCCATATTTTTTTTATAATCTTCGCAATATTCTCTGGCAAAATTTAAAAGATTGTTGATGGCTCGTAGTTTAAATTTATGGCGTTGGCGAACAAATTGAAAAGGTCTGGTTAATGGTTTTTCAAGTTTGATTGCAGCTAATATTCCAAGCCTTAACTCTTTATTGATGGTTGAGGATGATACGATAGAAATTCCAAGACCTGCCTCAACTGCGGCTTTTATTGCCTCTAAACTACCAAGCTCCATATTGTGGATTAAAATACTCTCATCATAGCCTAATTCATTTAAATAGTTAGTAATTGCCTCTCGTGTTCCAGATCCTGATTCGCGAAATATAAAAGGATATTTTGAAATATTTTCAATGTTAAGTTTTTTAAAGCCCATAAGGTCGTGTCCTTTGGGGATTATGACGACGAGTTGATCTAGATGGCACTCCTCAACAACGAGTAATTTATTAGATACAAATCCCTCAACTATGCCGAGATCAATATCATTATTATCAAGCATTTGGGTGATTTTTTCTGAATTAGCGACTTTTAAATTTATGCTAATGTCAGGATATCGTTTAGAAAATTTTCCTAACAAATAAGGCAACATATACTCTGCTATGGTAGCACTTGCCCCCAGGATAATATTGCCATCATCGCATCCTACCATAGATTTTATGTCGTCATGCATTTTTCTATATAGATCTAAGATATTTTCGGTGTGTCGATACACAACCTTACCTGCATCTGTGAGAGATATTTTGTTGTAACCACGATCAAAAAGACGGGTATCAAAACTATCTTCAAATTGACGAATTTGAAATGTTACCGCAGGCTGTGTCATGTTTAATTTTTCTGCAGCTTTGGTAAAACTTAAAAGATGTGCTACTGCATAAAAAACTTCTAAACGACGATCAGACATAATTAAAAATATCCATAAGAACAAAAATAAATGCTTATTGAGACCTTTGCATAATTCAAGCACAATTTATAAAATACACAAAATGCGCCTTTTCATAGCAAAAATTCGTCAAAGGACTTGCCATTTTCCTCATTTTTGCTATAAAAATACACTATTTTCTGTATTTTCTAAACAGCACTTGAATTATGCAAAGATCTCTTATTATAACCTATAAATTTTTTTTATGTCATTTTTCTTAAAAATAATAGAATTTAATTTTTATTTTGTTATAATCTGTATTTTTTATTTTTAATTTACGGCCTATGTTTGATGAAATTTATTATGGTAATAGTTTGTCTCAATGGATGGTATCTGTTGCAATCGTGTTGAGTGCTATTCTAATCAGTAAAAGTGTTAATTGGTTTTTAAAAAATAAAATTCAAAAAATAACCAAAAAAACAAAGTTTAAATTTGACGATATTTTAGTAGGCATTATTGAAAAACCAATAAGTCTATTGATAGTTGTATTTGGTTTGTCATTAGGCTTCAATAGTTTATCTTTAAATGATGTTTGGCAAAAATATGTTGATTTTAGTGTTTATTTAATTTTAACTCTAACAGTAGCATGGGTGATGTCACGTCTCATTGAAGTGGTTTTTGAGAGCATCTTAAAACCTATGGCACAAAAAACATCAGGTCAGTTGGATGATCAACTATTACCAATTACGAAAAAAAGTTTAAAATTTGCTGTATGGTTAATGGCCTTTTTAGTGGCTCTTGATAATGCAGGTTATGACATAGGGGCATTGCTCGCAGGGCTTGGTTTGGGTGGCTTAGCACTTGCCATGGCTGCCAAAGACACTATTGCTAACTTATTTGGTGGCATAACAATTTTTATCGGCAGACCATTTGAAATAGGAGATAGAATAGTAAGTAATGGTTTTGATGGAATTGTGCAAGAGATCGGAATTCGTAGCACCCAGATTAAAACCTTAGCAGGTAGGGTAGTCACTCTATCAAATGCAGATGTTGCCAACAATCCGATTGAAAATATAAGCTCAGAGCAAAACCGTAAAATAATAGCCAATTATGGTTTAGTGTATGATACCGATGCTGATCAAATAAAAAAAGCAATATCTATCTTAGAAAATATTTGTCAACAAAATGAAAATGTTGAAAATAATACCATAATATCATTCAATATTTTTGGTGATTTTGCCTTGAATATAAATCATATTTATTACATTAAATCGCAAAAAAATATAGCGACTACCCAAACTGATATAAACATAGAAATACTAAAGAGATTTAATCAAGCAGGTTTAGACATGGCATATCCCACCCAAAAAATATTGGTGGATAAAAAATAAAAAATAATTTTGCATATAATTCTTGAATAAACTATAATTGCACTTTTTTTTAAAAAACATCAGGGCCCTTAGCTCAGTTGGTCAGAGCAATCGACTCATAATCGATGGGTCGTAGGTTCAAGTCCTACAGGGCCCACCAATTTTTTAATTATTCACAAATCACTTTTTCCATCATTTGAGGTGTCACGACATGGAATCCATTCAAGCTACATGGGATGTTTTACTGTATAGATGGATACTGAATCAAGTTCAGCATGACGGTTTTTTATAGTCTCAGCATGACGGTTTATAGGCTTAGCATGACGGTTTATAGTCTTAGCATGATTATTTTGGTGTTATGGTTTTAAGTATGAGACTTTGCATAAATCAAACACAATTTATAAAATACACCTTTTCACAGCAAAAATTCGTCATCACGAGCGAAACTATTTAACTAATATCAGTCATAGGGATTTAAGAAACGAGCATTTTGTTTAATCTTTTGACGAATCCTGTGGGGTCTTCTAATTGTCCGCCCTCAGATAGGACCGATTGATCCAATAATAACAATGCCCATTCTTTGATTTTATTTTCATCTTTTTCTTGAATAAGTCTTTTGATTATATTGTGTTCCATGTTTAACTCTAAGGTAGGCTTTTGTTCTGGCACTGCATGACCTGCTTGTTTCATCATTTGTTGCATATGTAGTGCCATTTGTTCGGTTTTAAAAGATAAACAGGCAGGAGACGAGGTCAAACGCTTTGATTCTATAACACCCTCTACTTTGTCGCCAAGTGCTTTTTTAAATTTATCAAGAATAGGCAAATTTGTTTTTTTGTCGTCTGTTTTGTTGTCTTTTTTATCATCTTTTTTGTCTTTGCTGTTATATAAGTCTAATTCTCCTTTGGCTACATTGATGAGTTTTTTGCCTTTGTATTCTTGCAAATATGACATCATCCATTCATCAACTTTGTCGAACATCAGAAGGACTGGGATATTTTTTGTCCGCATCATTTCTAAGTGAGGGCTATTTTTAGCGGTATTAAAACTATCGGCGGTGATATAATAAATTTTGTCTTGTTTTTTGTCAATTTTAGAGATATAATCATCAAGTGAGGTGTTTTGTTCCGCTTTGTTATCTATGGTTGAGGCAAAACGATATAAACCCATAATTTGTTCTTGGTTAGCAAAATCTTCAACAGCTCCCTCTTTTAAAACTGCACCAAATTCTTGCCAAATGGTTTGATATTGTTTTTTATCTTTTTTAGCTATGCTATCCAACCAACCCAAGATTTTTTTAACCGATGCTTTGGATATCGCATCAATGATTTTATTAGATTGTAAAATTTCACGCGATACATTGAGTGGCAAATCATCAGAATCCACCAAACCTTTGACAAATCTTAAATATCTTGGCAAAATCTGTTTGGCGTCGTCCATGATAAAAACTCTTTTGACGAATAGTTTAATGCCATGCATATGATCCCTATCCCACATATCAAATGGAGCTTTGGAGGGGATATAAAATAAAGAAGTCCATTCAAATTTACCCTCTACTTTATTGTGAATCCAATCTAATGGTTCGGCAAAATCTCTGGATAAATGTTTATAAAATTCTTTATATTCTTCATCTTTTATGTCTTTTTTTGCTATCGCCCATAAGGCTTTAGTGTTGTTAATGGTCTCATCTTCAATTGTGCTTTCTCCCTCTTTTTCACCTGGTTTTTCTACCTGCATTTTAATAGGAAAGGTTATATGATCCGAGTATTTTTTGATTATTTCTTGAATTCGCCACTGGGAGGCAAAATCTTTGCTCTCATCTTTTAAATGAATAGTTATCTCTGTGCCGTGTTTATCAAGTTTGGTTGTAGTAATCGTATATCCTGTGGCACCATCTGATACCCATACAACACCATTTTCTTTTTTATCACCTGCTTTTCTGGTGGTAAGGGTAACTTTATCTGCAACAATAAAAGCAGAATAAAAACCTACACCAAATTGTCCGATTAAGTGGGCGTCTTTTTTGTTATCTCCTGATAAGGCTTCTAAGAATTGTTTCGTGCCTGATTTGGCAATGGTGCCGATGTTTTCTACCACCTCATCTTCGCTCATACCAATGCCATTGTCACGGATTGTGATGGTTTTTTTGCTCTCATCAAAGCAGATGTTTATTTGTAATTCTTTGTCGCCTTCATAGAGTTTTTCATTTTCTAAGGCTAAAAAACGTAACCTATCACAGGCATCGGATGCATTTGAGATTAGCTCTCGTAAAAAAATCTCTTGGTTGGAGTATAAAGAGTGAATAACCAATTTTAAAATTTGGCTAACTTCGGTCTCAAATTGTTTTTTGATGGGTTTTGACATAGGTATATTAAAAAAATAAAAGTAACCATATTTATAATTCCTTTTTTTTATTTTTCAAGTGCAGGAGATAAATTTTAAGTTTTAATGTAATACCTCAACCTACATCTTGCCATTATAAATTTTTTTGGAATATATTCAGTTTTTATAAAATTTTTGGTTTATAATGTTCTTTTTTTGAAGTGATATTTTGAATTGAAAAAATATATTTTCATTGTCTTGGCGATTCTCATAGTTTATGGAATTAATCAATTTTTAGAGCAACTATTCAAACCGTCTTTTGTAAAAGTTGAAAATAAAAATGCACCAGATTATTTTTTTAATAATTTTTCAACACGAATGTATGACGAGACTGGCAAGCTCAACAAAACTATAAAAAGCCCTATGATGTATCATTATAGGAACAAGAATGCCACCATGGATAAACCACTGATAAAAATTCAACAAAATGATACTAATTGGCAAATAACCGCAGAAAATGCCACCATTAACAAGGATAACACTAAAATTAAATTAAAAAATATGGTAAAAATTATCAACAATCTAGGTTTTGAATTGTCTACACAACAGATATCAATTGATGAGAAATTTATTAAAGTGGATGAAAAACTATCTGTCCGATATAAAAATAACAATATAGTGGCAAATTCTATGTTAATTGATACCAATAATGATATAATAACTTTTAATAAAGTTCGAGGAAATTATACCGATGATTAAAAAAATATTATCACTTTCATTGTTAACATTGTTGTTTGTTTTTTTTAACCAAGCCATAGGTGCAGACCAGATAACTATTGAGGCTGATTATTTGCAAATAGATAATAAAAATAATTATAGCCACTATAAAGGAAATGTAATTTTAAAAAAAGCACAACTTATAATCAAGGGTAGCAGTTTAAAGCTGTGGCAAAATATCGATAAAAAAATAACAAAAATTATTGTCACAGGTATGCCTGCAAGTTTAAAAAATGTTGATAACAATAACAAACCCATAACTGCCAGTGCAGATTCGATAATCTTTGAGCCTCTATCTTTTTTATTACATTTGAATAAAAATGCTAAACTTGTAACAATAAAAGAGCAATTTATGAGTAGCAGAATAATATATAATACCCAAACTCAAAACTTTATTGCAGGAGAAAAAGAAATAAAAAAAGGAGAAAAAAGCAAAAATAGAGTTAAAATTATTTTGCAACAATAATTAAAAAAAGATATTTATGGCAACAGCAACAATGAAAAACAAAACTCTATCTGCTAAAAATCTTGGCAAATCATACGGCAAAAGAGAGATTTTAAAAGATGTTAATTTTCACATTAAAAACAATGAAGTTGTCGGTTTGTTGGGTCCTAATGGGGCAGGTAAAACAACGAGTTTTTATATGATTGTAGGTTTGATAAAACAAGACAAAGGAGAGATTTTATTGGATGGCGAAGATATAAGTCATATGGTTATGCATAATCGAGCAAGGCTTGGTATTGGTTATTTGCCCCAGGAAGCATCAGTATTCAGAAAGCTTACCGTCGAGCAGAACATTAAGTCAATTTTAGAAATAAATAAAAAAGTTGATAAAAAAAACTACCAACAAAGAACTAATTTATTACTTGATGAATTTCAAATAGCCCATATAAAAGAATCAATAGGTTCGGCATTATCAGGGGGCGAGAGACGCCGAGTTGAGATTGCACGAGCCTTAGCCGCTGACCCTGATTTTATATTATTGGACGAGCCATTTGCAGGAGTTGACCCGCTAAGCGTGATTGAGATTCAAAAAATTATAAAACAGTTGGTCCAAAGGAATATTGGAGTTTTAATTACGGATCATAATGTTCGTGAGACTTTGGGAGTGTGTGATCGTGCATATATTTTAAGCGACGGAGTTATTATAGCAGATGGATCTTCTGCTGATATTTTAAAAAACAAAAAAGTAAAAAAAGTATATCTTGGAGAAAATTTTAATTTATAGAGATTTTTGCATAAACGATTGTAATTTTTTATGTAAAGATTTTAAAAAAAAGGAGAAAGTATGAATTTATCAATTACAGGTAATCATTTAGAAATTACCGCCTCATTAAAGGATTTTATCAAAGAAAAAATGAATAAAATAGAGCATCATTTTGATAAAATAATTGATGCAAAAATTACCCTCTCGGTAAATAAGTTACAACATAAAGCAGAGTGCACAGTTCATGTGAGTGGAGCCAATATGCGTGCCGAATCTACCAACGAAGATATGTATGTTGCTATTGAAAACCTGGTGCAAAAATTAGATCGTCAGGTCATAAAACACAAAGAAAAACAAAAAAAACACCGTTAATTAAAAATTTATTATGCTTGCTAAACTACTAAAAGTTGAAAATATTTTTTGTCATCAAAATCTGCAGAGCAAGAAACAAATATTGGATAAAATATCTTCTTTTTTTGCCAGCAAAATTAACACCCACAGCAAAACAGATATTTTAAATTATTTGTTAACACGAGAAAAGATAGGCTCCACTGCATTAGGAGAGGGTGTTGCTATGCCCCATGTGAGTCTGCCTGACATCCAAAAACCATCGGTTATGTTTATATCTTTGAAAAATTCGATTGATTATGATGCGCCGGATAAAAAACCTATAGATTTATTGTTTGCAGCTTTAATCCCCAAGGATGGCGACAAAAATTATTCATATGCAGATGATTTGTATGGCATATCGGATATTTTAAGCGAGCATAATAAAATAAAAATACTACGCGACACAGATGATAAACAAATAATAATAGACACTTTCTATGAACAATAATAAAATTCTAATTACTGCTGCTTTGCCCTATGCGAACGGTTCAATTCATATCGGCCATATGGTAGAATATACCCAGGCGGATATATGGGCAAGAGTGCAAAAACTAAAAGGTAAAACCTGTTATTTTGTTTGTGCTGATGATGCTCACGGCACTCCGATTATGTTAAAAGCCCGTGAATTAGGTGTTAGTGAGCAGGATATTATTGACAAAACAAAAAAGGAACATGAGGGTGATTTTAAAGATTTTTTAATAGAATTTGATAACTATCACAGCACTCATAGTGATGAAAATAAATTTTATGCCGAAGATATTTATAACAAAATAAAACAAAAAGGTTATATAAAAAGCAAAATAATTCAACAAGCATATGATGAAAAAGAACAGATGTTTTTACCCGATAGATTTATCAAAGGAATATGCCCCAAATGCAAAGCGGTGGATCAATACGGTGATTCCTGTGAAAAATGTGGTGCAACCTACAACCCATCTGATTTAATTGATGCATGCTCGACAATAAGTGGCACAACTCCAACCCAAAAAGAATCCGAACATCTATTTTTTCAACTTTCCAAAAAAGAAGATATGTTAAAAAAATGGACTAATGCAGGTCACATCCAAGATGAGATAAAAAACAAAATTAACGAATGGTTTGAAACCGGTTTAAAAGATTGGGATATATCTCGTGATGCTCCCTATTGGGGGTTTAAAATCCCAGATACAGTTGATAAATATTTTTATGTTTGGTTAGATGCACCCATAGGTTATATGGCAAGTTTTAAAAATCTTTGCGATAAAAGTGATCTTGATTTTGCGGAATTTTGGCACAAAAATAGCGAATGTGAGTTATATCATTTTATCGGCAAAGACATAGCTTATTTTCATACTCTTTTTTGGCCCGCTATGTTGGATGGTGCTGATTACCGCACCCCAACACAGGTTTTTTGTCACGGATTTTTAACCGTTAATGGTGAAAAAATGTCAAAAAGTCGCGGCACTTTCATCAAAGCTGACACCTATTTAAAATATTTACCAGCGGAATATTTACGTTATTATTTTGCCGCTAAACTAAATTTTGGAGTTGATGATATTGATTTGAATTTAGAGGACTTTAAAACTCGAATAAATTCAGATCTAATCGGTAAACTTATCAATATCGCCAGTCGCACCGCAGGATTTGTCAAAAAATTTGATTTGAAGTTAGGGGCAGAGATTGATAACAAAGAATTGTTAAAAACCTGCCAAGATAAAAGTTCTGACATAATAATAAACTATCAAAAAAGAAACTATGCCAAAGCTATTCGTCAAATTATGGATCTGGCTGATTTAACCAACCAATATATTGCAAAAATGGAGCCATGGATTTTGATAAAGGATGACAAAAACCGGCAACAGGTTTTAAATATTTGCACGACAGCTTTAAATGTATTTAAAATTTTAATGATTTATTTAAAACCTGTTTTACCAGATTTATCAAAAAAATGTGAGGACTTTTTTAACCTACCACCACAGAATTTTAATAATATCAACGATATATTATTAAATCATAAAATCAATAAATTCAAACCAATGTTGCAAAGAATAGAGCAGAGCCAAATTGATGATTTACTAAATGATAAGTCATAATAAAAAAGAATGTTATCGGTAAAAATAATCGGTCAAGGCGAAGACATTGTTTTGTTGCACGGCTGGGCATTAAATATTAAAATATGGCAACCATGGGTTGAGATTTATAAACATCTTTATAAATTTCATCTCATAGATTTGCCAGGCTCTGGTGGCTCATATGATATTGATATGCCATCTGATATAAATAAAATTATGCCAATGTTAAAAGAAGTCATCCCTAAAAATAGCACCATTATAGGTTGGTCGTTTGGTGGATTATTAGCGATACTATTCGCCAAAACCTATCACGCTCATCTTAAAAAAATCTCCCTTATGTGTTCTAATGTTTGTTTTACTCAACAACAAAACTGGCAATATGCGATGGATAAAAATGATTTTAAAATTTTTCATCAACAGGTTATAAAAAACCCAAAGCAAGCCATAAAAACTTTTATATCTTTGCAATTATTAAATACAACATATAAATCACAAGCAAAAACAGCACTAATCAAACAAATGAGCCAAAAACTTGCCCATAATCAAAACTTAATAGCAGGATTAGAAATTTTAAAAAATACTGATTTACGAGAGATTTATAAAAGTTTGAAAATCCCCATCAAAGCTTTGTTTGGAGAGTATGATAAATTAGTGCCGCCCAATACTGCGGATGCTTTGGTAAAATTAAACCCCAACACTACAACAAAAATAATCAAAAAATCAGCCCATATACCTTTTTTAACTCATCCTATAGAGTCTCTGTGGTTATGTCAATAAATTCATCATATTTAAGAGATATAAAAGATATTCAAAGCTCATTTAATGGCTCTTGTAAAACCTATCAACAATCTGCTACTTTGCAAGCTGCATATGCTGATGAATTATGCCAAAGATTAAAATGTATAAAAAAAACTCCAAAAACAATATTAGATCTAGGGGCAGGTGATGGATCGCTTAGCAAAATCCTGCAACAACAATATCCAAAATCTGTAATTTATAATCTGGACTTAGCTCAAAAATCATTATTTTTTCACAAATGCAAAAATAGTATTTGTGCTGATGCTCATTATTTGCCATTTAAAAAAAATAGTTTTGATTTAATAGTATCTGGTTTTATGTTGCAATGGTGTGATAATTTACCCCAGGTTTTCCAAGAAATTTATAATTCATTAAAAAAAGACGGTTTGTTTATGTTTAGCACTTTTGGCACCAGAACTTTGGAGGAGCTGCGATATGCTTGGGATATGGTTGACAAAGACGTGCATATAAATATTTTTTTTGACATTGAACATTATGGTAATTTGTTGCAATCTGCAGGTTTTGCTAATGTCGCAGTAGATAGAGATTTGATAACGGAATATGAAAAAAATGTTATCTCTCTTATGAGGCGATTAAAAAGTATGGGAGCCCACAATATCAACCAAGGTCGCAAAAAAAGCCTAACTGGAAAAAATAAAATCAAAAAACTGCAAAAATTCTATGAAACTATGCAAGCAAAACAAGGCTTGCCAGTGAGTTTTGATATAATTATGGCAATCGGCTGGAAATTGTAAAAAAAATGAAAGAACTTTTTAATTTTCAAGAAATAACAACTGTAATATTAGATATGGATGGCACTCTGTTAGATTTATCGTTTGATAATTATTTTTGGTTGGAATTTATACCGAAGCAATATGCTGATAAAAATAAAATATCAATCACAGATGCAGAGCAAACATTATATGAGCTGTATCAAAAACATAGTGGCACACTTAGTTGGTATTGTTTGGATTTTTGGAAAGAAAATTTAAAACTTGATATAAAAAATTTAAAAAATAAAATAAAAAATAAAATAAGAATCAAAGATGGAGTTATAGATTTTTTAAAATTTTTACAAAATAAAAATATTCAGATAATTCTTGCCACCAATGCCCATCCTCAGAGTTTGGAAATTAAGATGAAACAAAGCAAATTAGCAAAATATTTTAATGTCATTCAAAGCTCACATAATTTCAAGCAACCCAAAGAAAGTTTAGTTTTTTGGCAGATATTACAACAAGAGAATAATTTTAATAATGATAAAACCGTATTTATTGATGATAGCGAAAAAATATTATCTATTGCCAAAAAATTCGGCATAAAACACAACATAGGAATAAATAATCCAGATGAGAGCAAGCCTTTGATCAAATTTGATAATTTTCCCTCAACAAATAATCTTACAAAATTGATTTAATTTATTGTATTGAAAAACCTTCGCCATTGCGAACGAGCAAAAAAAAGAATCTGTCATCGTGAGGAGCGGTAACGACAAAGAGATCCCATGAGGTGCATACGAGACTTGTAACAAAGTGATACCAAACCCAAGGGATTGCCACACTCGCAGGCTCGCTCGCAATGACTGGATTCTTTTAAGAGGTTGCCAACCCGACCATTTTAAACAGCAAGAGGTCAGGTCTTTATTAAAGATTTACCAGTCATTTTTGCAGGTTGCTCCAAGCCCATAATTTCTAAAATGGTAGGGGCGATAGACGATAACCCAAGACCTGATTTTATTTCTTTTATATCTTTATCAATGATAACAACTGGCACAGGATAACAGGTGTGTTGGGTTTGTGGTTCGGATGTTATGGGGTCAATATATTCTTCACAATTGCCGTGATCGGCAGTTATAATTATTGAAAAATTATTATTCTTGGCAGATTTTACCATCCTACCAACTTCGGTATCAAGCGTTTGCACCGCTTTGATGATAGCATCTTTAATTGCTGTATGCCCTACCATATCACCATTGGCAAAATTTGTTACTATGAAAGAATATTTACCAGATTTTATTGCCTCTATAACGTTATCGGTAATTTTATCGGCACTCATCTCTGGCTTTAAATCATAGGTTGCAACCTGTGGGGATTTTACTAAAACATATTTTTCATTCTTAAAAGGATGTTGCTGACCTCCATTAAAAAAATAAGTAACATGGGCATATTTTTCGGTCTCGGCACAATGAAATTGATGCAAATTAGCATCTGATATTATTTTTGATAAAATCGCCGGAGGGGAAATGGGTTTGAAAGCAATTGGCAGAGAATATTTTTTGTCATATTCTGTCATACAAGTTATATCAACAACATCAAAATCATCATCACGAGCAAAACCATTAAAATTAGGATTTATCAAAGATTCAACAAGTTGTCGTGATCTATCGGCACGAAAATTAAAACAAATAACTCCATCTGTGGGTTTAATGGGGTTATTTTTAGACAAAACAATAGGCTCAATAAACTCATCCGATAACTTTGTATGATTATCATAAAAATTTTGGATAGCGTTTTCTGCGGACTTTGCTTTTACTCCGGTATTATGAATGATTGCATCAAATATTTTTTTAATTCTGTCCCATCTGTTATCACGATCCATCGCATAGTATCTGCCGGATATGGTGCCAATAACTCCATTTGAATCTAACAGAGGTTTTTTAAGTTGTTGCAAAAATTTTAATATTTTTCTCTGGTTTGTGTCTCGTCCATCGGTAAAAATATGCAAAATAGGGCGAGCTTGCTGTTGCTTGCAAAGATCCAATAAAGCGATAAGATGATTGATGTGGCTATGCACACCACCATCAGAGGTTAATCCCAAAAGATGCAAAGGACGGTTATTTTTAACAGATTTTTGGATAGCTTTCAACAAAGCAGGGTTTTTAAAAAAACTTTTATCTTTGATGGAGTTATCAATTAGAACTAAATTTTGTTGCATAATACAACCTGTGCCGAGAGTTGAATGCCCCACCTCAGAATTACCCATCTGACCGTCAGGCAAGCCGACAAAAGCACCAGATGCCTGCAAAGAGTTGTGTGGATTGTTGGCAAAAATTTGATCCAAATAGGGGGTAGGTGCCTCCACAACAGCATTATTTTTATCAGAAGGACTGATTCCAAATCCATCTAAAATAATCAGTAAAACATTTTGTCGGTATTTAAAACCTGCCAGTCTACCCATATTAAATGGAAACTACCAAAGGATGATCAAGCTTTTTATGTATTGGTGGTAAGTTTTGGTATGCCTCCTGCTGGGCTTCAATTAGTTTTAATGCAACATCGGAGGCAATGTTTAATGTTTGCTCTAATGTGTCCCCCTGTGCTACCAAGCCTGCAATTGAATCAGAGGTTGCTAAATAAACCCCCTCTGGTAGTTTTTCAATATGAAGATTTATAATTTTTTCCATAATTTTAATAAAAAAGATGATAAAAAACCCATTATAAACTATTTTTTGTAAAATTTATTTTTAATTTTATTTTCTGTGGTTTTGTGTTATTATGCAAAGGTTTCATTATGTATTCCCATTTTTGAAAAGTTGGAATGAGTTAAAAAAGAACCTCGTCATTGCGAGTGAGCCTGCGAGCGTGGCAATCTTATCAAAGTATACGGATAATAATAAAAGACTGCCACACTTCGCTGACGCTCGTT
>Ga0164315_10000536_pt1 | contig 26670 bp, 20 predicted proteins | sample GuaBasSedimGuay6_FD_113737 | JGI IMG/M metagenome (GOLD analysis project Ga0164315, IMG submission 113737) | Subseafloor sediment microbial communities from Guaymas Basin, Gulf of California, Mexico - Guay6, Core 4569-2, 0-3 cm | ecosystem: Environmental > Aquatic > Marine > Hydrothermal vents... | reverse complement strand
GAGCGCAAGGAATGAATATGCACCCGCAGGCTGTCGCTGTCAGGCATCTCTTCACCCCAGACTTCTTTTTCCAGTTCAGCCCTGGTCACGACGTTGGGTGAAGCCTCCATCAGGCAGCGTAATAATTTGAGACCAATCGGGTTCAGGTCAATTTCCTGGTCGTTGCGACTGACAATCAATGTATCAACATTAAAAACGAGGTCACCGACCTGAATCTCTTTGCTTGCCCGCCGCGTACCCCGCGTGGCCAAAACCTTCAGTCTTACCTCAACCTCCTGTAGTTCAAAAGGTTTGACCAGGTAGTCATCTGCGCCAGTCTCAAACCCGGCCAGCTTGTCCTCAAGACGATCCCGGGCGGTCAACATCAGAACCGGTGTGTTCTTTCCGGCCTCCTGACGCAGCTTGCGACAAACTTCCAAACCATCCATTCCTGGTAATGCCAGGTCAAGAACGATCGCGTCAAAATCATTGACGATTGCCAGATGCAAACCGGTTATGCCATCACCGGCAAAGTCCACGGTATGTCCTTTTTCATCGAGATAATCGCCAAGATTTGCTGCGATATCCGGATTGTCTTCAATTATCAAAACGCGCACATTCGGTACCTTTGTTTTATGACCCTAAAAATGAAAATGCCCAGGCAGATGATTTTACCACCTTGCCTGAACCTGTTATTGTCAGTCAAAATTGAGAACTTCGACATCCCTGAGCGATGCTGCCAGTGTTTCGGCATCTCCACCTTCTGACATTTTCACTGCCAAACGAACCTCGTTAGCCGAATCGGCATGCCGGATGGCCTCATCATATGTAATTTTGCCTTCCTTATACATCCCGAACAGACATTGATCGAAGGTGATCATGCCATGGTGATTCGACTCGGACATGATCTTTTTCAGTTCATTGATTTCACCGTTTCGAATTCTTTCCTGTACCAGCGGCGTGGCCAGCAAAACCTCAACTGCAGCCCAACGCCGGGTCTGATCTGCCGAGGGTATCAGTTGTTGAGCGACGATCGCCCGCATATTGAAGGATAAATCGAGCAAGACCTGTTCTTTAGCCTCTTCGGGGAAGAAATGCAGAATCCGGTCAAGCGCCTGGTTGGCGTTATTAGCATGCAGGGTACACAAAACCAGGTGACCCGTTTCGGCAAATGTAATGGCGTACTCCATGGTCTCGCGTGTTCGCACTTCGCCAATCATAATGACATCGGGCGCCTGTCGCAGCGTGTTGCGCAGTGCGATTTCAAATGAATCTGTGTCAATGCCCACTTCACGTTGAGTGACAAGGCTTTTACCATGGAAATGCACGTATTCAATCGGGTCTTCCACGGCAATAATGTGTCCGGACATCCTCTTGTTACGATAGCCAAGCATAGCCGCCAGTGAAGTGGACTTACCGGTGCCGGTCGCACCCACAAACAAAATGATGCCACGCTTGGACAAGGCAAGATCATGCAACAGTTCCGGTAAACCCAACTCTTCAATCGTCGGGATGGTGGTTTCAATACGCCGGCAAACCATACCAACATTCGCCTGCTGGTAAAATGCACTGACCCGGAAACGCACTTCTTCTCCCAATGCAATGGCAAACTGGCATTCCAGCGTTTCGTGAAATTCCCTCAACTGTTTCTTTGTCATGATGCTGTGAACGATCTCGGAGACCTCTTCCGGCAGCAGCACTTCGGTTGAAATCGGTCGGATTTTGCCATTCACTTTTATACACGGAGGTGCATCTGCTGTGACAAAAAGGTCCGAACCTTTCTCGTCATGAACTTGTTGTAACCAGCCTTCTACTACGCTCATTTTTACATCTCCCTTTAAACCCCGGTATGTTTACGCATAAACGACCCCGGTAACAATTACATAAACAGCTTGCGGTCTACAGCCTTCCTGGCAGCTTCCTGGCGGGCAACAATACCCCTGGAAACCAAACCTTCAAGATACTGATCAAGTGTGTGCATGCCAACATTTTGCCCCGTCTGAATGGCGGAGTACATTTGCGCGACTTTATCCTCGCGGATCAGGTTCCTGATCGCGGGTGTGGCCAGCATGATTTCGTGAGCAGCGATACGGCCACCGCCAATTCGTTTCATCAGTGTTTGTGCGATAACCGCACGCAGTGACTCCGACAGCATTGAACGGACCATGGATTTTTCACCCGCAGGAAAGACATCGATGATACGGTCAATCGTCTTGGCGGCTGAACTGGTATGCAAGGTTGCAAAAACCAGGTGGCCGGTCTCTGCTGCAGTCAGGGCCAGGCGGATGGTTTCAATATCACGCATTTCGCCAACCAGGATAATATCCGGGTCTTCACGCAGGGCTGAACGCAGCGCCTGGTTAAAGCCATGGGTATCGCGGTGTATTTCACGCTGATTGATCAGGCATTTACGCGATGTATGCACAAACTCGATCGGATCTTCAATGGTCAGGATATGCCCGGCTATGCTCGTATTGATATGATCAATCATTGCCGCAAGCGTCGTGGATTTACCCGAACCGGTCGGCCCGGTCACCAGCACAAGTCCCCGTGGAACATTGATAATGTCTTTGAAAGACGGTGGAGCGCCAATATCATCAAGCGTCCAGACTGCAGCTGGTATGGTACGAAAAGCACCGCCGACTCCACGGTCATGGTGAAAGCAATTGACACGGAAGCGGGCAAGCAATGGTACCGCGTATGAAAAATCCACTTCCAGGTTGGCTTCAAAGTCGCGCCGCTGATTATCGCTCATCGTGCTGTAAAGCAACTCGGTCAACTGTTGATTATCCAGGGCTGGCAAATTCAAACGGCGCAAATCACCATCCACACGAACCATAGGCGGCAGACCGGATGACAGGTGAAGATCTGAAGCTTTGTTTTTTACAGCAAAGGCAAGTAATTCAGCAATGTCCATTAAACCCTCCTTGCAGGGATGCTGGTCGCGTTACAATACACATGACCCAAAATTGGATGTGTTCAAAACCGTATCCCCGGTTCTTATCGCAACAACCGTAACCATAGACAATGCAAACACTGGCTGCAACATGAATAGTTCACTTGAAAGACTAAAATCAGTCCGGCGAAGAATAGAAAAGGCCTGTTTTACCGCGGGAAGACAGCCCGAAGAGGTTTCATTGCTTGCTGTCAGCAAGAGACAGCCCCCGGGAAAAATAATTACTTTTAATAAGTTAGGGCTTGTCTCTTTTGGTGAGAACCAATTGCAGGAGGCTTTGGAAAAGCAACGCGAGCTGGACCAGTTGGATTTACAGTGGCATTTTATCGGCACGGTGCAATCCAACAAAACTCGCGCCATTGCAGAACACTTTCAATGGGTACAAAGCGTTGACAGGCAAAAAATTCTCAAACGGTTATCGACACAAAGACCGGAAACCATGGGACCGCTAAATATTTGTCTGCAGGTAAATATCGACAGGGAGCCACAAAAGGCTGGTGCCAGCCCTGATGAAATTTTGCCTTTAGCGGAGTTTGCCCGGGGTCTGAACAATATACGCTTGAGAGGCTTGATGGCCCTCCCACGTTTAAGCAGTATTCCATCAGAACAACACACTAGTTTCAGGAACGTGAGAATTCTGTATGAAAAACTAAAAAATGCGGGCCATGACCTTGATACTCTGTCTATTGGCATGTCGTCTGACCTGGAGATAGCAATTTCCGAAGGCAGTACCATGGTACGTATTGGCACAGATTTGCTCGGCAAGCGGGCATAATGAAAAATCACTACTAAGGATAAGATATGAGAATCGCATTTATTGGCGGCGGCAACATGGCCACGGCACTGATCAGTAGCCTTTTTGCTTCCCGTCACAATGTTGACCGTATTAAAGTCGCCGACCCCAACCCAAGTGTGAAGGAAAGACTGCAAAGGCGATGGCCAGTGACCTGCTACAAACAAGCTGCTGATGCAATCGAAGACATGGATGCCATTGTACTGGCAGTCAAACCCCAGGTTTTGCCGATTGTGCTCGATGAGATTGGAGATCTCATCTCCAGCAAGCAACTGGTGATTTCCATCGTTGCAGGTATACACACCAGTCAGATCGCTGAACAAATAAAATCCAATCCGCCAATCATCCGTACCATGCCTAACACCCCCGCCCTGATCGGTTTGGGAATAACCGGCATGTACGCCCGCGTAAACTGTAATCTTGCCCAACGTGAGCTGACGCACAACCTGATGGAGTCCGCCGGTGAAGTCGTGTGGCTTGAGAAGGAGAGCCTGCTGGATGTCGTGACTGCTGTGTCAGGCAGTGGACCTGCATATTTTTATTACCTGGTTGAATGCTTGCGCAAAGCTGGAACCCGGTTGGGTCTACCCGAGGATGTAGCTGCCAGTCTCGCACTGCATACCGCTCACGGCGCCAGCGCCATGGCGGTAAAGAGTGATGTGGATGTCACCGAACTGCGCCAACGCGTGACGACCCCGGGTGGCACCACCGAGGCAGCCATGGAACAACTCAACGCCGGCGATTTTGAACAGCTGATCGATGCAGCAATTACGGCCGCCACCAATCGTGGACTGCAACTCGCCAGGGGAGCACAGGCATGAACCTGCCTGCTGCACTCATATATCTTGTCAGTACGATCACTGACCTGTATGTCACTGCAATTTTATTACGTCTGTTATTGCAGTGGGTCAGGGCAGATTTTTACAACCCGCTGAGCCAGTTTCTGATCAAGGTCACAAATCCCGTGGTGGTTCCGGCGCGTCGTATCATTCCATCTATCGGCAAGCTGGACACCGCGTCGGTGGTAGTCATGCTGCTGCTGGAATTATTGCAACTGGTCATCATCGGCCTGATTAGCCAGACGGAATTTGCATTCCAGTTTTTACTGTTATTCGCAATGAAAAAACTGCTTGTCACATTGTTATTGACCTATTTTGTGCTGATCATTGCCCGTGTAATCGTCAGCTGGATTGCAAACCAGACACGCCACCCAATTATCCCATTGATTCACCAACTCACTGAACCGGTGCTGAAACCATTCAGCAAGCTGCTCCCACCACTGGGGGGTGTCGACCTTTCGCCCTTGTTTGCCCTGATAGCCGTGCGATTTCTTCTACTGCTGCTGGGCTGGTAATTGCCCAATGACAGCACCATATCCGGACCGATAGTCCGGATACGATAAAACAAACCCGCTATCACGTAATCGCCGGTTATCCACACGTTTTCCTGAACCCGCATTTTCATCTGTGAGACCAACTGGTGCGGGCTTCCCCTGTGCCTTCGCCAGCCACTCCACAACTTCATAACGTGGTGCCGGCAAATCGTCGGTCGCTACATACACCGGTTCCGGGTTTTCGATTTCCATCAGGTGTTTCAAAGCCGCCGCCGCATCATCCCGGTGTATACGATTGGTATAAAAAGGTGGAGATTGTTGTACTTTCAGATCACTGGATGCTGCCATCCTGATCAGCCGCTCTCTACCCGGTCCGTAAATACCTGAAATTCGTACGACGACAAGCTTGTCAGTGCAAGTACCTGCCACAGACTCCATCTCCAGTAGTACTTTGCCGTTAAAGCCGGTGGGATCGGTTATAGAGTCTTCGTTGACAATGCCACCATTTGATTCACCGTAAACCGCTGTACTTGATACCACGAGTGTGCGGAGCGGGGCTTGTTTCAGGCCGTCCCACAAGTTTTTGAAGCCTTGTACGAAAATAGACTCATAAGCTGCCTGGTCACGACTGGCAGGCGTTGGCATGAATACCAGTTGATCGATTTCCTCTGGTAGCTTTGTCAGTGTATCAGGGCGGGTAAGATCCGCCCGGATGGGCAGAATACCGTCAGGCAAGCTCGAGGTATCGCGCTTCAAACCATAAACGACATGCCCAGCCTGCAGTAATGATACGGCCAGGACATTGCCCACATCACCACAACCGGCTATTAATACGCGCATTAGCCTGGTTCCGGTTCCGGTTCATCAGTAAGAGGCCGTGAGCCTGGCAGGGTTCGCAACCAGATCAGCCATACCACCATCGCATCGAGAATAATCAATGCCTGCCATAAATACAGATGGAACCACTCAAATGCAGTGTAATTCCACTGGCCAAGGTAATAAAGGCTTATGATTCGCACCAGGTTGAGTAGTTGTATGGCAAAAAAGCCGGCCACAAAACCAATCATTTTATTTTTAAAAGGTGCAGGGAACGCAAATATGGCTGCAAACAAAATGATAACGGCCTCAAGCCCGTTACAACCCCGCTCGATACGGACACCAAATCCTGAAACCTTGTCGCGCAGCACATTACCGGTGGCGATGACGTTTTCATCAAAAGCCTGCACAATCCACACACTAATATCAGCAATAGCTGATGTAAATGGAATGATGACGTACTTTTCCGCTGGCTGTAAAATCTCAAGCGTGAACAGCCCAATAAGCAACACTGAAAATATGATAAAAAACCTGAGCATTAAATCTGTCACTCTTCCTGTAAAACGAATCGACGCAATGGTACCCAATGCCATGCTGGCTTGCACGGTGTTTGTGCCGTGTGCACTTGGTAAATGAGCAAAGTCAGCCAGAATGTTTTCCTGATCGGCCCAATGGGGTCCGGCAAAACCACGATTGGAAAACAACTGGCAAAAAAACTCGGTCTCGATTTTTATGACTGCGACCACGAGCTTGAACGCCTGACCGGAGCCAGCGTCAACCTGATCTTTGATCTCGAAGGTGAAGAAGGGTTCCGTTTGAGGGAAAAATGTCTGCTTAAGGAACTAACAGCAAAAAATGGTGTGTTAATTGCAACCGGGGGAGGCACGGTCTGCAATGAGGAGAACCGTCTTATGCTACGTTCGCGCGGATATGTGGTTTATTTAAAAACGAGTATTGAAGAACAACTCAAACGTCTCAGCAAGGACAAAAGCCGGCCACTGCTACAGGCTGAAGACAGGGCTCAACGCCTGAAGAAACTGGCCCGGGTACGTAATCCACTCTATGATGCCACTGCTGACCTGGTTTTCACCGCCCGCAAGTCAAGTGTTTACGCAACAGCAAAAGCCCTCTCGACCACCATTTTGGAACATCTGGACCCACTCAAGCCGGAGAAACCGCATGCAGACAGTTAAAGTTGACCTGGCAGACCGAAGTTACACGGTAACCATCGGCTCCGGTATCCTCGGCACGCAACATTCCGCCTTTGACATCGGCAATAGCAGCAGCGCCCTCATAGTCAGTAATGAAACGGTTGCGCCGCTCTACCTCGAGTTACTTACGAAATCACTGACAAGTACAAATGTCCATAGCCTGATCCTGCCGGATGGAGAGTCGTATAAGACCAATGAAAGCTGGTCAAAGATCATCGACAAGCTGATTGAAATCCGCGCGACACGTGATGCCACCCTGTTCACTTTAGGCGGAGGTGTCATCGGTGATATGGGCGGATATGCGGCAGCCAGCTACATGCGTGGTATCAATTTCGTCCAGATACCAACCAGTTTGCTGGCACAGGTAGATGCGTCAGTGGGTGGAAAAACAGGCTTCAATCACCCATTGGGGAAAAACCTGATCGGTGCGTTTCACCAACCCCAGGCAGTGCTGGTCGATATTAAGACCCTGGACACCCTGCCAGAACGCGAATTCTCAGCAGGCATGTCAGAGGTCGTCAAAATTGCCGCTATTCGTGATGAAGAGTTTCTGAACTGGTTGGAGAATAGCGCTTCTGCAATCATGTCACGAGAGCCAGATGTGCTCGCAGATATGATCAGGCGCAGTATCGCCAACAAGGCGAGTGTCGTTGCCGAGGATGAACGTGAAGCAGGTGTGCGTGCATTGCTTAACTTTGGGCACAGCTTTGCCCATGCTCTGGAAACGCTCACCGACTACCGTCAATACCTGCATGGTGAGGCAGTTGCCATTGGCATGATGGTGGCAAGCAGGCTCAGTGAGCTCAGGGGTTTTTGTGAACCCGGATTCAGTGACCGCCTGGGTCTGCTGTTGCAAAAATTTGAACTGCCCCTGGACCTGCCGGAGAATCTGAGCCCTGACGACATGCTTGAAACCATGAAACTGGATAAAAAAGTCATTGCCGGTTCAGCCAGGTTGATACTGTTAAAGTCAGTCGGCCAGGGGTTTATCGACAGCAGCTCTGATAAACTGCAAATAACTGCTGCTATTAAAGCCAGCCAAAAATAACCACGATCACTGGACCGCTAAATAAATATGAATTCTCCATTGAAAAACGATCTATATATCAGGGCCTTGCTTCGCCAGCCAACAGAACGTACTCCCATGTGGGTCATGCGTCAAGCCGGGCGTTACCTGCCAGAATACCGGCAATTACGTGGTGAAGCAGGCAGCTTTATGAACCTGTGTACCAACCCGGAACTCGCCTGTGAAGTGACACTACAACCGCTGCGCAGATTTCCACTTGATGCTGCAATTCTGTTTTCGGATATCCTGACGATACCTGATGCCATGGGTCTCGGACTCTATTTCGCGGAAGGTGAAGGTCCCAAATTTGAAAGAGTGATCAAAACAGCGGCGGACGTCGAACAGCTCAAACGACCAGACCCTTCAACATCACTGGCCTATGTCATGGATGCCGTGACACTGATCCGCAAAAACCTGAATGGTGATGTCCCACTGATCGGCTTCAGTGGCAGCCCATGGACACTGGCTACCTACATGGTTGAAGGTGGATCCAGCAAGGCATTCGCCAGGATCAAAAGTATGATTTACGGCGACCCGCAAACAGCTCATCTCCTGCTCGACAAACTGGCCGATGGGGTAATCGACTACCTCAATGCACAAATCGAAAGCGGTGCGCAGGCCGTACAGATTTTCGATACATGGGGCGGTGTCCTTGCGCCGGATATGTTCCAGTCATTTTCATTGCAATACCTGGAGAAGATCGTCAACGGTCTGCACCGCACCTACGACGGCAACACCATTCCGGTGGTTTTATTTTGTAAAGGCTGCAATTCTCACCTGGAAGCGCTGGCCGATACCGGTTGCGATGGATTGGGTGTGGACTGGACGATAACCCTTGATGAGGCAAAGGCCAGGGTTGGTGATCGTGTTTCTCTGCAAGGCAACCTTGACCCGGCTATTATGCTGACCAACCCCGAAATCATTGAAAAACAGGTGAAGGACACTCTCGCCAGCTTTGGAAAAGGCCATGGACATGTATTCAACCTCGGGCATGGAATTACCCCCGAAGTCGACCCACATCACATGACTGTCCTGACTGAAAGTGTGCGTAGCCACAGTCCTGCCTGGCACCTGTAACTCGTTACGCAGCCTGTGTGACATTTCACATTTGATAACTTCACCGGGCTTTTTCGTTCTCAAGGCCCTTGGTGATGATTTCAGCATACAAGTCAATAAATTCTGCCATGAGTTCATGATAATCGGGGTTGCGTTTGAAAAGGGCCTGGTTGGCCCTGTTATCTTTATACACCCTTTTAAGGAATTGAATATCGCTGGTGCTGAGCGTTTCACCATCGTTGACCTTTTCCAGCATACGCCGGGCACGTGGTATACGGGATTCTGTCATTCTGAGTATCAGGGCGGCAATGGTGCCGGCATCTTCTTCTGCTTGATCCATCATTATTCAAAACTCCTGAAATATCTTAAAAAACCTGAATTTCCTCACAATCTTACCGGAATAATGTGAGGCACATCACGATTGCTACACGACCGCGATCAGTCACTTTCATTCGGAGACGGACCGATAACCAGCAGCTTCAGTACACTAAAAAAAGATTTTTGGTCCATACTTTCGTCACTGGCTCTCAATCAGGAGAGTTTTTAGAATAGAGTTGGTTCGGGAGACTCTTATGCGCGTTCGACTGCTTTTGATTATTGCGGTATTGCTGGTAGCAGTTGTTACCCTGTTCCTGTTGCTGCTGGCCACTGACACAGCGCTGTCGGTGTGGCAACGTCTGCGCGAAGCTCCACTGTGGCTACAGGTGGCTTACTCGTTGGTACTGATACTGATCTCCGGTGCCACACTCTGGCTTAGCTGGCACTGGTTGAAACCAGGCGACAAAAAGGTATTGAAGAAGAGCAAAAAACTTGATCCTTTTTCACTACAGGAAGAACTGGTCGAATCAGCAAGTGCAGGTGTTGATGTCAGCGCTGCTATCGAGGAAATTAGGGAACAGCAACGGCGTAAACAAAGTGGTGAGGTTTTCATCGCCATATTTGGTGAGATAAGTACCGGTAAAAGCAGCCTCGTCAAGGCTTTGTTACCCAGGGCTGATATGCAAACCGATCCCAGGGGCGGTACTACCCAAAACGTAAGTCACTACCGGTGGCAGGCTGGTTCGGGTGATTCTGTCATTATTGCTGATCTGCCGGGTTTCAATCTTGATGACAATCCTCAAATACTCGAAGAAGCCCGCCGTGCCCACCTGGTGGTATTCCTCTGTGACAGTGACATTACCCGCAGTCAGATGGACCAACTGGAAAGCCTCCTCTCCATAGAAAAGCCTCTCATCGTGGCCTTAAACAAAATCGACCGGTTTTCGGCCCCGGAGGCACGTGCTATTGCCGAAAACATTTCGCAGCGCACCGCAATCAACCAGGATGATGTTGTCTTCATCCAGACTGGCGGTCATGAACAGGTCATTAAACTGTTGAGCGATGGCGGTGAGGAAACCGTTACACGGGACCGTACCCAGGACATCGAGCCACTTCGTAAAGCCTTGCAACGCAAGCTGGATAGCAACCAGGCATTAATGGAACAGCTTCGTGATACCGCAGTCCTGCTGCTGGCCTCCGAAAAACTGGAGCAGGCACGTGATGCCCATCGTGAGCAACAGGCAGCAGAGCTGGTGCAAACCTATTCGAAACGGGCTGTCGTGGGTGCCCTTGCAGCAGTTGCACCGGGCTCTGATATTATTATCCAGGGCCTACTGGCCACGCGTTTGATACAAGCCCTGTGCAAGCTCTATGGTGTTTCGGTTAAAGACGTGGAAATCGAGTCATTTCTTCGCCTCGCCGGTGGTAAGGTTAAAAAGATGACGGCCATTACTCTGGCTATCACGGGCAATGCGCTTAAGGCCTTTCCCGGGATCGGTACCTTGACCGGCGGAATGATACATGCCGTTGCCTATGGCATGATTTTCGAAAGCCTGGGACGTGCCGCCGTAGAAACACTTGCCTCCCGCGGTGATTTACGCCCGTATCCGGCTGCGAAAGCCTTTGAGGAGATGCTGAATGAAAATCTTGAAGCAGGTGCAGTCCGTTTTGCAAAACTTGCCCTGGTTGAAAAAGGCAGAGAAGAAAAAACCTGAAAGGCACCTGGTTAACGCCAACCGGCAAATCCATTCCATGCTGACGGATACCAGCGTACCATCTGCAGTGCGGCAGGAATTGCTGCAGGAATTCACCGAGATGGAGACCATTTCGGAAAAGCTGCAAAACAGCGAGATTCATATCGCCGCGTTTGGGCGTGTTGGAACGGGGAAATCATCCTTATTGAACGCTTTACTTGGCCGCAAAGTATTCTCAACCAGCCCATTACATGGTGAAACACGATTTCAACAACGCAGCCAGTGGGACTCGGCAAGTTCAGACCATGTTGTGCTTATCGATACACCGGGTATTGATGAACTGGAGGGTGAAGCCCGCGAGGAAATGGCCAGGTCGGTGACACGAATCTCCGATATTGTCTTGATGGTCTGCGAAGGTGACATGACCGAGACAGAGTTTAGTGCCGTTCGCAATCTGGCAGAACGAAATCGACCGTTGCTTCTGGTGTTAAACAAATCTGACCGTTATGGCAGAGCAGAATTGGACGCTCTACTGAGCCACCTCAGGAAACGCTGTGCGGAGTTTATTGAACCGGGCAATATCCTGGCCGCCGCTGCGGACCCCCGGCCACAACAGGTCATCCGTATCGATGAGGCAGGTAATGAATACCCTTCTGAACGCCCACGGGCTGTCGACATCAATGAAGTCAAAACACGTCTTTGGAATATCATCGAAACAGAAGGAAAGACACTGGCAGCCCTGAATGCCGCGATGTTCACCTCCGAACTGGATGGCCGGATAGCCGGAAAAATTGTCATGGCAAGAAGAACCGTTGCAGAAAAAATCATCGGTAATTACTGCCTGGCCAAGGGTCTGGTCGTGGCAGTCAACCCGGTTCCGGTAGCTGACTTGCTGGCTGCCGCCGGTACCGATGTGGCCATGGTCATTCATCTTGGAAATGTATATGGTTTCCAGTTGTCAAAGCGTGATGCCAGTAAATTACTGCTGAGCATCTCCGCACAACTGCTGTTGTTGATGGGCGCCTACTGGGGTGTAAACATGATATCGGCTGCCATGAAAACCATCAGTGCCGGTATGTCTGCAGCCTTGACTGCGGGCGCCCAGGGTACACTGGCCTGGTACGCAACTTACGTAACAGGCAGGGCAGCAGAATCGTGGTTTGCAAAAGGCAAATCATGGGGATCCGAAGGTCCCAGGGATACTATCAGGGAAATACTGGGCACATTGGATCAGGATTCAATACTGCAAACTGCACGTACTGACATTCTGAACAAACTCAAGATGACGGGTTAATCTACACCAATACCCGCGTTGACTCAGGCAGACAACTAACCAGTGCCCTTTCCTTGTTGTGGTCTGTTTCTCATCAGCTCGGTCGTATCCTTGGCATTTCTTTCAGACTCTTCCCATTGGGCCCTGGTGCCACACAACTTGGTTTTGAACCGGGTCCCGGTCTTCTGTACGCGTTTGCAAATCCATTCGTCGGGATCTTCAGCTTCATCGTCAGTACCCTGTGCTGTCTCAGTTGCCTGAACAACTTCTTTGTCTTGAACTGCTTCTTTACTCTGAGCACTCTTCTGTTTATCCGCGTCAACGGCACCGGCCCAGACGGATGTCATGAAAAACACAACTATTGTGAAGATAACTAACCTGATATTCATTGGTGAACTCCCAAGTGTCTCTAAAAGTAGTATAGCAAAGAACACAGATCCCGGACTCTGGAGATAGGCTCAGGCCAGCTTGACTACCCACCTGTTTGCCGCACAGATTTGCTATAATGATCCATTCACGAAACGGATGACTGATTACAATAATAAGATGAACACTGAATCCGAAAACTTACCCCTGATCGAAAGCTGGGACACCTACTGGCAGGGTGCCCTGACGAGTGGAGCCTATACCGGTGGTGGATCGACCCATCCATTGGTACTGGGGTTCTGGGACGACTATTTTCAGAAAGTAGGTGGTCGTGAAGATAAACCCAGGATCATCGACATTGCCAGTGGTAATGGTGCCGTTGTAGGTTGTGCCAGTAGTGTGCTCAGTGGGTCTTTACCCGAGTTCACTTGCCTGGATGTTTCAGACTCTGCGATCAGTATGTTGGAAGAACGATATCCCGGTGTTCACGGGGTCGTTGCTGATGCAGCGAATATTCCGCTGGAATCGGCCAGCTATGACATCGCCACGAGTCAGTTTGGTGTCGAGTATGCCGGCATTGACGCCCTCAATGAGGTGGTGCGACTGATAGCACCGGGTGGTGAGCTTGCCCTGTTATTGCACTATCGGGATGGCATCATATTTCAGGAGTGCGGTGCGAGTCTCAAAGCAGTCGAGGAGATGGAAGCCGCCGGGTACATTCCGAAATGTATTGCCATGTTCGAGACCGGCTTCGCGGCCATGCAGGGGCGCGATCCTGAACGCTACCGCACTGCCAGCAAAGCCTTCGCTCCCGCGATTAAAGCCATGGAAGCCATCATGATGACGCACGGCAGAGACGTAGCTGCCGGTACGATTCTGAAAGTGTATCGCGATGTCAGGACCATACACTCCCGCATGCGCCACTATGAACCATCGGCAATCAAGGAGTGGTTACTGAATCTGCAGCAAGCAATAGTAGCCTACGCCGGACGCATGGCATCCATGCGTGACGCCGCGATTGATGCCTCACAGTTCCAACATGTCCGTGACAATCTCTTGGAGGAGGGTTTTGAGATTCTACGGGCCGAACCCCTGGCCCAATCGGAGCAGGAGCTGCCTCTCGCCTGGGCTCTTATAGCAAGGAAGAAATGAGCTTTTCGTAGTTGCGCCAACGCCCACTCGAAGATTTATGCAATCCCTGACGAACCTGCCATACGCTTGCGGTTTTTACCGATTGCCCGGAACGCTCGAAATTCAGGCAACGCTCATCCCAGTCCAGTCCAAGAAACTCCAACATATCACGTAGTATTGGCTCCGGTGCACGCACCAGTTCGTCATAATCGACCGTAAAGATATTATCGCTAAAACACGATTCCCAGTGATCCATCAAACGGACATGTTGATCGTAATAATCGAGCGTGTCTCCGAGGTCGCATGCATAGCTGAGATTGCCACCGAACTGCTGGAAGAATACGGACAGACAATTATCCATGCGTTTGCGCCTCGTGTAGACGATACGCACATTCGGGAACATCGCTTTTACGAGTCCCAGGTGCAGAAAATTATCCGGTCGCTTGTCGGTGAGGTTCGTCGCATCCGGGAAAAGTTCTCGCGTCATGGAAATATATTCATCCCCGATACGCTGTAGTTCCGGCGCAGACACATTGCTTACCCGTGTTGGATAAGGGGCCAGGTTTCTTGAAATAAGCCATGGCATGAAGTCAAGCTCACCGGCGGAAGTGATCTCCGGATGCGCACCGAGCATCTGCTCAACCAGGGTCGACCCGGAGCGGAACATACCACAGACCAGTATCGGGCTGTCCGTGGATTCAGTCGTCGTGCTTTTAATCCAGTCAGGCTTGAAAATCTCAATCAACTGGTCGAATCCCTGTGCCGTAGCTGACCTGTCGTGGGCGAGACTTTGTTGCTTGCCGAATTCATTGGCAGCTTCATAGGCAGCGAATGCCTCGTCGTAACGGCCAAGCTCATCAAGACACTGACCGAGCGCAAAGCTCAGAGTTTCCCTGGCAAAGGCATCGTCACCCGTGTCATCAATCGCTTTTTGAAGTCTTTCAATCAGCGGATCTTCCGGGTCCGAAAGTTTTGTTGCCTGGGCGAGACGTGCAAGCGAGTCCCAGTGCCTTGAATTTTTGCTGAGGATGCGATCGTAAAGATCGATTGCTGCCTGCCTGTCACCGGCTTCTTCAAAGAGTCCGGCAAGGTTGAACAATGCCGGTTCGTAACCACTATCGACATCAAGCGAACGCTCATACATTTTCCTGGCTTTTTCGGCGTTGCGCATGTCCGAATACAACACGCCGATATTGGAGTAGACCTCCTGCTCATCGTCGATGCCAATCTCAAGTGCTTTTTGGTAAGATTTCAAAGCCTCGTTATAACGCCGGGATTGTTTGAGCAACAACGCGAGACTGAAGTGAGCATCAGCCAGGTCGGGGCGCCGCTTAAGCAAACGCTCATAGAAGCCTACCGCAACTTCGGGTTGCCCAACCCCTTGCATCAGATTCGCAAGGTGCGCATGGTAGGTGAGGCTGTCAGGCGCCTCATCAATCAGGGCAATGAGTGTCTCGATGGCTAGTTGGGGGTTTCCCGTATTCAGGTAGAGATCGAAGAGTGCCTGTAACACGGTCTCTCGATGTTCTCCCCTGGACAACAACTGTCGATACGCTTGCTCGGCTTCGACAAACTTACCTTGCTTCTGCAAATTATATGCCGCGTGTACTGCGGATTCGAATTCGGTAGTTTTGGTCATTATGTCGGAACCACATCAAAGGGCGCGGTCATCCTTGGTTCATCAGATTCGAATGGCACCGTTCCATGCCACATGTAGGATGGAAAGAGCACGAGTTGACCCGCAGATGGCTGAATCGTTACCCGCGCCTCGCCAATGGCACCAATGTCGATATCAGGTTCACCGAACTTGATACCACCACCGAAGTCACCGCTTTCAGAAACCTCAGGGGGTACCTGTACATAATAGGCAGAACTTATCCAGCCCAATGGATGTGTATGCATCGTGTGATAACCACTACGGAAAAGACGTACCGACCACGACGCATTGAAACCGTAATTGGTGGTTCGGCGACTATAAAGCGGATGCTCATTATTGCGTGGAAAGCCAAGAACGTAATCCTCAATACAGGGTTCGAGCGACTTTATAAGCGCGATGATTTCCGGGTCACGACGATCGAACAGGTCACCGCTGGTCTGACTTCCCTTGCGCAGCGTTTGCTCCGCAGGGTGTCGCAGGCCGATATGCAACTGTTCAAGAACCGCCTGTAAGTGCTGATTAAACTCAGCAACATCACTGTAGCCTTCCGGTACAGAAATGTTGTATGGCTTTATCATATTGTCATAATCGTTGAGCATGGCATCACGCTCATCACCCAGCATGCGCCAGCACAGCCCCAGGTAAGCCAATGCCCTTTGGTTGAACGGTGTCAACGCCGCCCCGGCCCTTACCTGGACCAATGCCTCTTCCGGCTTATTGCAGGCAAGCAGTGCACGCCCATAACTGATGAGTTGGTTTGGGCTTGCGTCGGACATTTTGCTTGCCGTCGCATGTGTTTCCAGGGCCTCTTCCCAGCGATTGCATCCTTCCAGGGTATAGGCCAGCAAGCTTTTCATCTCACTGGACCCGGCCGCCAGTTGCACACCTTCCCGCAGTACCTGCTCGGCCTCCGAAAACGACTCCTTCTGATTCAGTGCCGTCGCATAGGCCATCCGAATCTGATGTGCTTCGGGTTCCTTTTCGAGCACATCTTCGTAGGATTTCAGATAGTCGTCGAGCAAATCCTGCTGCCAAAGCAGGGAATTCAGGTTTTTGTGTGTCTCAAGATCTCCCGGATTGCGGGACAGAGCTTTCCTGTAAGCATCGATTGCAGGACCGGCCTCTTGGATATCGATTTGTGCATTACCGATATTGTGGTGCAACTCTGCACGATCCATACCCAGTTTGTGTGCTGCCTGGTAATGTTCCAGCGCCATTTCCGGGTGATGCTGCAAACGTAAACATACGCCGAGGTTATGATGGGCTTCAGCATAATCCGGTTGCAATTCCAGCGCTTTTTCAAAACTACTGACTGCAGCGTCAATGTCGTCTTGCTTGCGACGTATATTACCCATGATTAGCCATGCGGTTGCATCGGTCGGCCGGATGTCGATACAGCGTTCGACAGACTCCACCGCCTCATCATGTTTGCCTGATTGCAAATGACACAAACCAAGATTTCGCAAGGCATCAACATATTCAGGATATATACGAATTGCTTCTTTATAACTCGCCACAGCCTCGTCAACACGAGCGAGCTTCAAAAGTGCATTTCCCAGGTTGTTGGTAACTTCTGCCTGGTCGGGAAACAGACTCAAGGACTCACGCATCATTACAACCGCATATTTATACTGTCCAAGTTGGGACAGCAACAAGCCAAAAAGCTGCAGCGCCGTCGGATTCTTTGGGTTCTTGGCGACAAACTCGCGGTATAGAGGATAGGCAGTATCAAGCTGTCCATCTTCATGGGCTATAACGGCGGATCGCAGAGGTTCGGGGAGTTGCGGGTGTCGGGTATTCAACCCGGCAGGGGGTTTGGTTGGCACAGTGACAAGCAGCCTTACAGAAAAATTCGGCGGGCCGAAGCCCGCCGAATTAGTTACAAACGATATCTTTTAGAAACGATATCAGTTAGCCGTGAACGTAGCACCCAGGAACCAGTACTGGCCCAATGGATCCCAAGCACCCGGTATGGTGTTACCGTTACTAAACGGCGCCGTGTTGAACAGGCCGTGGATCGGTGGCTCTTCGTCGAGGATGTTGTTAACACCAAGGACTAACAGTGTATTGGTGTTTTTCCAATCGAAGCTGTAGCCAACCGACATGTCAAAGAAGTTCTTGGATGATGCACTGTAACGATCTGCACCGAACTCATCAACCCCGCCAACATACCGCCAGGCACCCCGGACATCAAGACCGGCAACCGGTGTAGTCCACACGACTGGCAAGGTGTGCTTCCACTCAGGACGCGGACGACCACAAGCACCACCCCAGGTTCCAACGCAATCATTGATAGCGCCACCAGGTTGTGGTTGGTCATCCCACTTGGTCAGCAAGGTACCACGCAGGGTAACATCAAGACCGTGGTTGCCAAAGCCCATACTATACGTAGCATTTATATCCCAACCAGCTACGTCGAAGAGACCAATATTGACATTGGTTGCCTCGACATGTGGCGCGTTAACTCCGGAACCCACCCAAACGTTACCGTTGGTCTGGTTACGATGGATCAGCGGACACAAGGAATCGTTGCCCGTGGCACACTGCCGGATGATGAACTCGGGATCAACCGTGGAGATGGCGTCTTCGACTTCGATCTGCCAGTAATCAATACTCAATGTCAGACCGCTCAATCTCTCCGGTGTCAGCAAGAAGCCAATCGTAAAGGAGTTAGAAGTTTCCGCATCAAGATTCGGGTTACCACCAAACTTACCGTTGTACTGGTCAGCCGGGCTAGGCGCAACAAAGCCATAAGTGCCTGCTGGCACACCGGTCCGGGCACACTCTGATTCGGACAGAGTGGGGTTCGGGCCTGCACATTCATCAGTACCGGACCACAGACCGATCGTCTGAGGCTGGAACAACTCGTTGATGTTTGGTGCACGTACCGCCTGGGAAAGACTCATACGTACTTTGAGACTATCTATTGGTGCCCAGGCAGCGCCTATGTTCCAGGTTTTGGCATCAACACCGATATCATAGTCTGAACTACGATAGCGCAGATCAAGTGAGAGATCCTGTGCGCCCGTGACACCCTGTAGCAGCGGAATCCTGCCTTCGACGAACCACTCTTTAACACCAACCCGACCCGAGACATCAGCAGTTGCACCACCTTGTCCGGCCGCGTTGCCGTTGTTGTAATTCGAGTCGAGGTCAAAGACCATACTATCCTTACGGCCTTCCAGACCAAATACAACCTGAACACCGTCATCCGCCCATGGTAGTTTCACACCGTAATCGGTTAAATCACCAGTAACGAATCCTACGTACTGGGTCTGATTCATGTTAGCTTTCGAATAAAGTGGCAGACTCAGGTAGTCGATCATGTCCTGTGTCACCATTCCGGGCTGGAAGATGTTGTAGGCTACGCAATTAGGATCGCTACCGTTAAGTGCGGACCGGCATACTGCGTTGCCATCGCCATCATCGACAATATCCAGAGCATTGATGATATTGCTGATAGACAGGTCATTGTTATAGACCTCGGTGTAGTTCAGACGGGAGTAGTTGGCAAACACGTCCCATGTCCAGTTTTCACCGATTTCTCCACGCAGACCAAAGAGTGTGCGCGAAGTAGTGTGTTGCATATCATCAAACCGTGGTCCACCTTCGACATTACGGCGGCCAACATAAATCGGCACACGATCATCCGCAGTCACACAACCAATAGCCCCGAATTGCTGGGCTGACAGTAATGGGTTGTCACAGTTAAGGTCTGTGTTGTTGAAAAATGTTCCTGACGGGGCAATCTGGGCCAGGCTGCGGTCATCCATGTACATGAACTCGCCATAGGCCTCAACATTATCAAGAATCTCATAATGGGCAAACATGCCACCGGTCCAACGCTCATCCGGACGCTGGAAGTAGTTCAGCGGACCGTAGTTGTAGGTTTCACCCGCACGCGGGAGAAAATCGCCAGAGGCTGCGTCGAGTCTCAAGTCAATGCTGGCAAAATCCCTGAATGAACCCATCGGTGTGGTTGACGAACCACGGCAATTACCAACCGGTGGATTTGAGCCACCCAGTGCACAGGCACTGTAATCGCGTTCGGAGTGTCTGATAGATTGGATCTCACGATAGCCGATGTAACCGGTAACGTTACCACGACCATCACCCAGATCCACACCAAATATGGCACTGAAATTAATGATATCGCCATCTTTGACGGAACCCGGAGCTTGTTGATACCCGGCAGCATCAATCTCCGCCTGGGCCTGTTTATTGTTGTTATCGTGCCAGTACTGCGATGCCTGGAAATCAAACTGGAAGCCCTGGAAGTCTTTCTTCATGATGAAGTTGACAACACCGGCCACAGCGTCAGAACCATAAGTTGACGATGCACCACCGGTCAGAATTTCAACACGCTCGACCAGGTTGCCAGGAATCTGGTTAATATCTGGTGCCAGGGCAAACGGATCGCCTAAACCCATGCGATGGCCATCGATAAGTACCAACGTACGATCTGAACCCAGACCACGCAAATCAAGGGTCGCGGTACCGGTAGAGCCATTTGAATCGTTGCCTGTATATTCCGGTACCAACTGGGGCATCTTATTGACCAGGTCTTCGACGCGGGCGACACCAGCGTAGGTCAATTCGGAACTGTCAAGGGTTGTTACCGGGCTGGTAGCAACCTGATTTTTATCAACAGGGATACGCGTACCGGTAATAATGACCTCTTCTAGCATAAGGTCTTCGGCATCCGCATCTTGATCCTGTGCGAAAACATTGGGGGCTGATAGAGCCAGCAAACCCGTACTTACACCCAGCGCGAGCTGAATGGACAATCTTAAATTACTTTTAGTTGACATTAAATTTTCCTCTGTGCAAAGAGTTTATAACACTCAGTCTTAATGTTACCTGCTAACTTGTTAATATTACTTCCCAACTTGTATTGTTGGATGATTGAAAAAACACTTACTAATTACTGATTATGCCACACCTACGCGTGAATTTAACTAATTTTTAATAACTCACATCGTAGCGGTGGCTTTATACCATTTATTGCGGTCAAGGTAAACACTATGACCTGCACCCGCAAGTGCCCTGATTGATAGAATTATTTGATTTTTTGTCCCCGAAAACGGGTTTCTGCAGTGGATCAGGTGCGTTTAGCAAATTACGCACCCCACGGTGTCATATAACACACGGGATTCGTAGACCGAACAGGACCCCTTATATAATGTTGCGTGCATACATCATCAAGCCTATGCCGAAAGTCACAGATTTTTGTGTATTCCGAAAGTGTCTTCAGGTTGCATGTAAGGTCATTTCCTGCTAAAACGTCACACACAATTTAACGATTATTTAATGTTACTTAATATAGACCATACAGACTTCGTCTAAATGGTCAGTTTTTTACCAGATTTACAAGAAAAGAATTGCGGTCAGCATTAACAGGGAGATACCAAATGACAAGCAACAACCGTTTCCAAAAGAAGACGGTAGTTCAAGCTTTGACTCTGGCTCTTGGATTGGCACTATTTGCCACTCCTACATGGGCACAGGATGATCAGAGTGAGGACACCACCGATAGTGAAGAGGCAGTGAATGAAGATGAATCTGCAGATCTTGGCAGAATCGTAGTTACCGGTTCCCGTTTGCAGCGTGAGACTTACTCCAGCATCCAGCCTTTGCAGATTATTACTACTGAAGGTTCGCGTGAGGCCGGTCTGGTCGACGCAACGGACATTCTTCAATCGTCCACTGCAGCCGGCGGCCAGCAAATTGACTTAACCTTTTCAGGCTTCGTGCTTGATAACGGACCTGGCGCACAGACACTCAGCCTCAGGGGCCTGGGTTCTGCCCGAACACTGTTGCTGTTGAATGGTCGTCGCCTGGCACCATCAGGTGTTGAAGGCGCACCTTCTGCACCCGACCTGAGCCTGATTCCCGGATCAATGGTTCAGCGTTATGAAATACTGCTTGATGGCGCATCATCGGTTTACGGCTCAGACGCCGTGGCAGGTGTAACCAACGTTATCATGCGTAGAGATTACGACGGCTTCGAGTTTGACGTTACTTACGCCACCCGTGATCAGGGTGACGGTGACAACTTCAGGACGAATCTTACGTGGGGCAAGACCTATGATCGTGGCTTTTTCGGCATCGGTGTTGAATATGTCAATAATAAAGCCCAGAGGTTGCGTGACAGTGACTGGACCGGCGAATGTGCAAAACACCATGAAATTGACCAGAATGGTAAAATCCGCACAGAGGACCTTTACCATCCAAGTATAGGAATGAGCGGGGGTCCTTGTTTAAGGGGTAGCCTGGCCGCCCGTACCATTGAGTATGGAAGCAATTCCGGCAGCGTGTATTACACACCCGGCACATCGAATGGTGGTTGGGGCAACTTTTCCGAATCCAGTCTGTATGGTATTTATGTCGACAGTAATCTGGACGGAATTTCCGATGTAGATTTTAAACAGTACGATCTGAACGGTAGTGATGCCATCCAGAATGCAATGTTGTATCCCAAGGATGAGCGCATCGCCGTGATGGCTTACGGTGAGTACACCATCGAAGGCGAGATGAACAACACCCCGTACTTCGAATTCAACTACAACACGCGTCAGGTCCACCAGGAAGGCGGCGGTTACCAACTGTTCCCGTTCGTTACACCCAACAACCCCTATAACCTGTGTAACCCGGACGCTGTCAATAATATGGGTGTGGATTGTGGCCTGGCCCAGGACGCCCTGTTGGACAACCCCGGTTACCGCCAGCAATTTGTCGACTATTACGGTGTTTACCCGGACTATGAGCCCTGGGGTCTGTATAACGGTGCCGTCGGTGCCGCTTTGACAAGACCGGTCGTATCCGTGCGAGGTGACCGTGTTGATTACGATACCGACATGGATCAGATTCGTGTGGTTGCCGGTATGAAGGGCGATTTACCCTTCGTAGACTGGGGCACAATGAACAGCTGGGTTTATGATGTGGCCTTCTCCTACACCAATTCAGATGCGACCTCTTCGCGCTGGGGTATCCGTGAAGACTGGCTGGACTACTCGCTGGACACTTCACGTATTGCAGAGGATGGTTCTGTCATTTGTGGTAACAACGACGGTTGTGTACCCGTTAATCTATATGCGCCATCATTGTATCCCGTCGGCACCGTGGTCGGTGATTTCGCCACACAGGCTGAACGTGATTACCTGTTTGACAGCCGCGATTTCCGCACCCAGTACGAACAGACCCTGTTGACGATCTTTGCCGATGGTTATTTGTTTGACCTGCCGGGTGGCACAGCAATGGGTGGTATTGGTTTCGAATACCGTGTCGACGATATCAACTCCCAGCCGGATGAAGTCGCACGCGACGGTCTGATGTTTGGCTTCTTCTCTGACGGTGGGGCATCAGGTGATAAATCGACCACCGAGTTCTTCGGTGAAATCGAGTTGCCGATACTGGCCGATATGCCAGGTGCCGATTCACTGGTCGCGAATCTCTCGGCCCGCTGGACCGATGATGAACTCTATGGTGATGATTGGACCTATTCTGCAAAGCTTGGTTGGCGTCCGATTCCAAGCCTGTTACTGCGTGGCACATACGGAACATCATTCCGTGCTCCAAACCTGCGTGAAGTATTCCTGCGGGCGCAAACCGGTTTCAATAACAGCCTGTACGACCCTTGCATAGTACCGGAGGATGCACGTGGCGACCTTGGCGAGGGTGGTGGTTATTTCCCTGATCGCGACGATCGTGATCCTGAAGTCCTTGAGAACTGCTATAAGGAAGGTGTTGACCCGACATCGCTGGGTATCGAGGATAATATTTATAATCCACAATCTGCTGAAGTGTCGACCGGTGGTTCACTGGATCTGATGGCGGAAACATCACAGTCATACACCTACGGTTTCGCATTTGATCAACCCTGGTTTGAAACTTTCGACCTGACTTTTGGTATGACCTACTGGAATATCAATATCGATGACACCATCATTGAGCCTTCAAGCCAATACCTGGTTAATGAATGTTATGGTGATGCGCAACTCGATAGCGCGTTCTGCGGTCAGATCAACCGTGATATGGATGGATACATCGACCTGATCGATGCCGGGTTTATCAACCGTGACAACCAGAAGGTCAGCGGTGTAGATCTCAATCTGAACTATGACCAGACCTTCAATATTGGTGCACAGGCCGTTTCCTTTGGTGCAGACCTGGTCATGACCCATACCGAAGAAGCCTCTCAGACCTTTGTCGATGACAACGGTAACGAAGACTTCTACGACGAGGCCGGCGAGTGGGGCTACCCTGACTGGAAAGGACAGCTCGGTCTGCGTACGAACGTAAACGACTTCCGCTTCACCTGGGTGATCAACTACATCGGTAAAGTACATCAGTCCCCTGATCTCGTCGATGACTGGGGTGATATCACCACTGTTCCCTACACATGTCTTGGACCACCTGATGATGTGCTCTGCCGCAACTATGCCGACGGTGATGACTACTGGTTGCATTCAGCGTCTATCTATTACTATGGTGATACCTGGACACTGGGCGCCGGCATCCGCAATGTCTTTGACCAGGAGCCTCCGTTAGTAGCGCATGGCGAAGGCGTCACTGCGGTTAACAATGTGCCCATCGGTTATGGTTATGACCTGCGCGGGCGTACCTTCTTCCTCAACCTGATCTGGAGGCCATAAGCCATCCGCTAGGAGATGATCAAGAGGGAAATCCAAAGCCCGCCGGAAACCCGGCGGGCTTTTTTATATTCTGATATATTGCAAATCATATATGTAAATGAGTGAAGCCATATGAACTGTTCAAACATCCTTGCAAAACTTTTTCTCGGCTGTGTCTGCCTGACTATTTTGTCGCCGGCATTCGCAGCAAGCGAACCCTACCCGCTCAAGTACTGGGCTTTGCGTGACGTCGTCAGCTATGTACGTATCTCACCCGACGGCAAATACCTGGCATTAATGAAAATTCCGACACGGGACGCCAACCCGGTAGTCGAGGTTTATGACACCTCCGATTTCGAAAAGAAACCTTTTAAATTCAATGCGAAAAAAATGGAAATCACCAGTTTGTACTGGGTAGGTGACCAGGACATCATCGTGAGATTTCGTCAGAAGGTACGTGACAAGATCGATGGCTTTAACCAGGGTGTATACGAGACCAAGCTGGCACTGCTGGATGTCAAGAAGCGCGAAGTCGAGGAATATCGCGAAAGCGGCCCAAGCGTCATTAATGTGCTGCCCAACAAACCCAACAAGGTCATCCTGTCTTTCAACCCCGGTGGCGAAGGTCGTCTGAGTAAAATCAATCGGGCATTCCGGCCACGTCATTATTATGAATTTGATATCGAAACCGGTAGAAAGAAATTGCTGCTGCAAGGCAAGATATCGATGGCTCGGTTCCAGTTCAACCAGGATGGCGAAGCCTGGGCTGCAAGGGGTTTCGATCGTGGTACAGATGAGTACATCTGGTACATCAAGCAACCGGGTAAAGACTCAAAATGGGAGGATGTTTTTCGCTTGCATGAAGACAGTTTTGAGAATTTCTCCATTCAGGGTGTAGATGACACCAAGCCTGACACCATTTTTGTAATCGCAAACAATGGCCAGGACAAACAAGGGCTGTGGGAGTTCAACGTAAAAACCAAGTCTTTTGGTGAATTAATCTATGCCCGTTCCGACGTCAATGTAGCCGGGGTCCGTTTTCACAGTAATGCATGGACCAACGCTGACACAGTTGTTGGTGTGGCCTACCAGACAGACAAAACGCACTTTGAATATTTTGATGCACTTGAAGCTGCGACCTATGCACAGCTTGAGCAAGTCATTCCCGATGCTTATAACATACGTATTACCAGTCGTTCCCGGGACGGCAAAGTATTGACGGTTTACAACGCAGGCCCCCATGATCCGGGCTCCTACTATTTGGTCAAGGATGGCCGTTTGAAGGCGATCGGCAGTAAACAACCGCTGCTCAAGTCTGAAGACCTGGCGGATGTCAAATACATCAACTACCAGTCACGCGATGGTAAAACCATTCATGCATACATTACCGTTCCACATGGTGAGGGACCATTTCCGACCATTGTGATGCCACATGGCGGCCCGTTTGTTAGTGAAACAGTTGCTTATGATGAGTGGGGGCAAATGCTGGCCAATAATGGTTACCTGGTGTTGCAACCGCAATACAGGGGCTCAACAAATTATGGCCTGGAGTTCTACATGTCTGCCTTCAAGGATGGTGGCCAGGGTGGCTACAAAATGCAGGACGACAAAGATGACGGGGTATTACACCTGATCAAGGAGGGCCTTACCGACGCCGATAACGTGGCAATGTTTGGCTGGTCATATGGTGGCTATGCAGCGCTGATTGCTGCTACCCGTACGCCACAGTTGTATCAGTGTGTTGTCGCCGGTGCCGCGGTCTCAGATACCTTGATGCAGGTGACCTATTACAGCAACCTCATGCGGGGTTCATCCGAAATTGAACAGCGCAATATGTGGGTCGACAGCATTGCACCCATAGATGAGGTCGAGAAAGTAAATGTACCGCTCATGTTGATACATGGAAGTGTTGATCAGCGTGTACCTCCGGAACATGTACGTCGCTATATGGACAAACTGGACAAATACAACAAACCGTACAAATACGTTGAGTTGGATGGTGCTGATCATTTTTACAGCACCTTATTCTATCAACATCAGATCGATCTATATGAGTCGCTGAAGAGCTTCATGCTTAACGACTGCGGACCAGGTGGTATGAAGGGATAAAATGGACGAGAATGTCCGCCCAACAAAAAACCCGGTCTTCACCGGGTTTTTTTATTTTGAACTGGTCGATATTTGGTTACCGCGTCATTCGCTCTTCAGCTTGATATTGCCACTGAAACTTTCAACCCGAACCTCGGCACCACTATGACCGGCAATATGTTTCAAATGACTACCCGGACCGTGTTTTGCATGATCAACGGATCCAAAATCGGTGGTAATACGACCACTGAAGCTCTCCGCTTTGAAAAGACCCGACTGGTCAGCCGGTAAACTGATATG
>Ga0164315_10000535_pt1 | contig 26700 bp, 19 predicted proteins | sample GuaBasSedimGuay6_FD_113737 | JGI IMG/M metagenome (GOLD analysis project Ga0164315, IMG submission 113737) | Subseafloor sediment microbial communities from Guaymas Basin, Gulf of California, Mexico - Guay6, Core 4569-2, 0-3 cm | ecosystem: Environmental > Aquatic > Marine > Hydrothermal vents... | reverse complement strand
TCACACGTCGTTCCTGGAAGGTATTCTGGGCCTGGGCGATGGCAGCATGACGGCGGTTGTCCAGCGGGCCTGGGAGTTGGGCGCGCGTTTCGACGGTTGGACCGAGCATTTCCGCATCGAACTTTGGGACCAGGCCCTGGAAGAGATGCAGATTGATCCCGCAAAATATCTTTCTCCCCGGGACCCCGAGGCGCCGCTGGCCTGGGACACGGTTGACGCGGGGGTGGACAAAGCGTTCCTGCAGAGAGACTGGCGTCGGGCCACCAGGGAACGCATCCTGCCGGACTGCCGCTTGGAAGGCGCCTGTTACGACTGCTCTTCCTGCGATGGGGACATGGTCCATATTTTTTCAAAGCTCGAGGCCATGAAGGGACAGGAGGCCCGCCGGGGGCCCGCGATTCCCACGAAGGGACGGGAGGGAACCCAGGAACGGATATCCCCGGCGCAGAAGACTCCTTTGGCCGAAACTCCCGATAATACTATGGGAATGGGATTCGATCCCCGGAACCGGGATGGCGCGGAACCCGGTCAGGAACAGCGCAAATGGCAGATCTGGCGGCAACAGGCGGCCGCCAAGTGCTGGTATCGCATTGAATACAAAAAATCAGGGGATATGGTTTTCCTGGGCCACCTGGATTTCCAGCGGCAGCTTCATCTGGCCCTGCGACGTTCGGGCTTGCCTGCTGCCTACAGCAAGGGCTATCATCCTCATCCATTGCTCAAGTTCGGCCCCCCGCTTCCGGTGGGCGTTGTTGGCTTGCGCGAATGTCTGGACATTGCCCTGGAACGTCAGGTGCCCGGTTGGATCGAAGAAATGAACCGGACCCTGCCGCCGGGATTAAAGATTTTGAGGGATGCCGTAATCGGTGGACAGACCCCCCGGTCCATCGATCAGATCGTCACCCGCATGGACTACCGGGTTGTTTTGCCCGGCAGCGCTGAGGGCGGCCCCGCCGTAGAGACGGTCGCCGCCGCCGTGGACGCCTTCCTGGCCAGTGACAAATGGCTTTATGTAAGGAAACGTCCCAAGGGGGATATCGAAATTGATGCCCGTAAGCTGGTTGCCACCTGCGAACTAGGGCCGCTCACAACCATCGAGGCCGGCGAAGGACCCGTCCTGCGCGTTTCATTGTTGCGCAGCAAAACCGGGGCTTCCCTGCCCATTCACGATTTTTTGACCGCCCTGCTGCGGGACGCGCTGCCCTACCCGGGCCACTGCGCCATTACCCGCACGGGATATTTCGGTCGTCACTCCGATGGGCGATGGTTATCGCCCATCGAGGAAGTAGGTGAATCCAGCCTGCGCTACTGGATGGGTCGGCATATGATCGGCTGATCTTCAGCGCCACCGCTGGTTGTTTATGAAGAAAGAAATGGTTATCAACTCGTCCCCTCACGAGATCCGTATCGCCATGCTGGAAGACGGCGAACTGGTGGAACTGATCGTCGAGGGCGCCGACTCCAAACGGATCGTCGGCAATGTCTACAAGGGAAAGGTTTCTTCCGTCAAACCGGGGCTTCAGGCCGCCTTCATCGACATCGGCATGGAGCGGGCGGGATTCCTGCACGCTTCGGACCTGGATCACGACGACAGCGAAGAGGAGGAGGCCACCTCGGGCGGCCGCGGAGGCAGGCGGCGTTACCGGCAGGTCCCCGACATCGGTAATGTCCTGAAGGTGGGGGACGACATCCTCGTCCAGGTCACCAAGGAACCCATCAGCACCAAGGGGCCTCGCCTTACCGCGGACATCAGTCTGCCCGGGCGTTACCTGGTCATGATGCCGAAGGGCCGCCACATAGGCGTCTCCCGCAAGATCGACGACCGCCGCGAGCGGGTCCGTCTCAAGCAGCTTCTGCAGAAACACCGCTCGGACGAGGGTGCCTTCATCATCCGCACCGCGGCCACGGCGGTCAAAGAGGACGCCTTGAAATCAGACGTGACTTATCTGAGCGATCTTCTGGACAAGATCAAATCCAACGGCAAGGAAGTGGAAGCTCCCGCGCTGGTGCATGAGGACGTCGGCCTGGTGGTGGCCCTGATCCGTGACATCTTCAAGGAAGACACGGCGCGTCTGCTCATCGACGACAAGGAAGATTACGACCGCCTGTGCACCTACGTGAGGAATTTCGCGCCGGAACTGAAGAACCGGATCGAGTACTACAACGGCGATCTGCCCATTTTCGACCAGTTCGAGATCGAGGCCGAGATCAAGCGCACCCTGGACAAGCGCGTGTGGATGAAAAAGGGCGGCTACCTGATCATCGAACCCACCGAGGCGCTGGTAACCATCGATGTAAATACCGGCCGCTTCACCGGCCGGCGCAACCAGGAAGAGACCATCCTGCAGACCAACATGCTGGCCGCCCGCGAAGTGGCCCGTCAGCTGCGTTTGCGTGATTTCGGCGGCATCATCGTCATCGACTTCATCGACATGGAGAACGAAGGCAACAAGAAGCGGGTCTTCAACGAACTGCGGCACCACCTGAAGCGTGACCGCGCCCGGCACAAGGTTTTCCAGGTCAGTGGCCTGGGGCTGGTGGAAATGAGCCGCCAGCGCGTACGGCCTTCGCTGCTGTCCCAGCTCTCGGACGACTGCCCCTATTGCACGGGCACGGGCAAGGTCCTTTCGATGGAGACCATGAGCAACCGCATCGAGCGGTTGGTGCACCGGATCGCCATCGTCACCCGCGAGAAGCGGCTCCAGATCCAGGCGAATCCCGTGCTGGCGCTGTATCTGCTGGAACGGCGGCCGGAGCAGTTCCGGGAGTTGTGCCGGACCTTCGACCTTGAACTCAATGTTCTGGACGACGCGTCGCTTCACGTTGAGGAATTCCGGATCATCTCGCTTGGTTCGGGTGTCGACCTGATTGCGGAGTTCGAGAAGAAGGCCCGCAGTGGCGGGGGGCGCCGGTAGGCTCTGTATCTTGGGTTGTTGTGCCTCTGGAATTGTGCCTGGCATGGTCAACTCCCTATGCAGTGGTTCCGGCCGCATAGGGATATTGGATATGAATGCAGAAACCCCCGCTGGCGGGTTTGTAAGCTTGGATAAAAAATATCATTGCGAAAAAGTGCCCCCGGGGGCACTTTTTTAATCTATTTTGTTTGTTTTCAATGTGTTGAAGTTCTGAATGTTCCATTATGACAATATTTTTATTGTCAAACCTCAGAAGAAGTAAATAATTATGTTGTCAAAAAGTATTTATTGACAACAAATATGTTGTCCCAAGTTGCCCCCCGGGGGGCGATTTTGCAGTGATATTTTTTATCCATGTGGACAATCTCAGCAATCAGAAAATGCAATCCGAAACTCGCCACAACGGGAATTTTTCTCTCAGGAGGGGGGTGCGGCATCAATGCGGGATTTGAGTTGAAGTCGGGCGCGGACAGCGAAATTTTTAGCCAGTTCTTGATTACGGGCGCGATCCCCGGGAGCCAGCCGCCGCCACAGGTATTTTGATCCGTATTCAAAAAACTGGGCCAAGCGGAAGCTCCACACCGAGAGCTTGCCGTAGTGTTTGGCGATGAACAACCGGTAGCTTTTCTGGAATTGAAGGATGCTGAACCGGCTGACCTTGGCGGCGGCTTTTCCCTCGAGGTGGGTGATTTCCACTTCCGCGCAGTACCAGATTTCCAGGCCGGCGTGTTTGGCCCGGTAGCACCAGTCGGTTTCCTCGAAATACATGAAGAACCGTTCGTCCAGCGGGCCGACGGTATCCAGCGCGCGCCTGGACATGAGAAAGCATGCTCCCATCACGTATTCCACTATCCGGGAGCTCTCCTGGCGAGTGGGAACGAAGACGATGCGCTGGGAAAGGGACCCCCGCAACCACATTCGTCGGGGATCCAGAAAGCCGAACCAATGGTAGCGCGCCCGTGGGAAGTACCCGCCTGAAATGGTGGGACGGCCGTCTCCGTCAACCAGTCGGGGGCCCACGGCGCCCACGTTCTGGTGGCCGTTCATGAACCGGAACATGCGCACCAACGAGGCTGGGGGGCAGATCGTGTCAGGGTTCAGCAGAAGGATCCCGTTACCCCTGGCCTGGCCCAACGCGAGATTGTTCCCCCGGCTGAAACCCAGGTTGCCTCCGGATTCGATGACCTCGACCGTGGGGAAGTCCTGGGCGACCATGGCGACGGAACCATCATGCGAATCATTGTCCACCACCAGAACCTCAGTCGCCAGACCCTCGGTGGCCGCCGGCAGCGAAGCCAGGCAATCACGCAACATCTCCCGCGTGTTCCAGTTGACGATGATGATACTCAGGTCAATGGTATGATGCGAATCCATGGTGTCCCGCGCTACTTGCGGCCGGCGCGGCGCAGGATTTCCTGCTCCTCGTCGGTCAGGCTCTGCAGCCCTTCGCGGGAAATCTTGTCGAGAATGAGATCGATGCGCTGCTGATTGGGTGATTTCTTGCTTTTGTCGCCTGTGCGGCCGTTGCCCCCGTGGTTTTTATCCTCAGGACGAACCACCCGCATCTTGCGCTTGGTCTGATAGCGTTTCCACGCCCCGCCCAGTCCACCGGGGCCGCCGCCCAATGATCCCATGCCGATGGGGTTGCCCAGCGAGGGAATGGTAATGCGCAAAAAGATGAACCCAGCCAGCATCCCCCCGAGATGGGCCAGGTTGGCTACCGTGCCTCCGCCGGGAATCGACATCAGGTCGATCAGGGCCAGCAGGATCACGAAGTATTTGGCCTTCATGGGAATGACGAACATGAACAGGATGATGGAATTCGGAAAGGTCATTCCATATGCCAGCAAAATACCCATGACCGCGGCTGAGGCGCCAATCATGGGGACGAAGGTCTCCATCCCGAAAAGTTTGAAGATTCCGTAGACGATGGCCCCGCCCAGCCCGCACACGAAGTAATAGACCATAAAATTCCGCTGGCCCCAGCGGGATTCGATCTGGGAGCCGAACATCCACAGTGCGAACATGTTGAAACCGATGTGGTACAGGCCCCCGTGCAGGAACATGTAGGTCACAAAACGCCAGACCTGCAGACCGAAGATGGCCTCGTGGGGGATGAAGGCCAGCCACCCGGTCAGCGGTCCGATTTTCCCCGTAAGGCCGCCCCCGAAGAAGGTCTGCAGGGCAAACACCGCCACGTTGGCGATGATCAGCGCTTTTACGGCCGGAGTCATCATCCTGCCGCCGAACGACATTCCTGGTCTCATGGTCCTCATCGGTCGTCCTTCAATCAGCTGGGGCGTGTGGTGCGGAATAGTTGCATTGGAAAAATGTACACAAGATAGGGGATGTCACCAATGAAAAAAGCGGGGGAGCCCAAGGCTCCCCCGCCTGTGTTGGTGTATCAACCCTCTTTAGCGGTAACTCATCCGCATGGCCTCGACCACTTCGGGAGAGAGCTTCGTAATCCCGCCCCGGGCCGCGTTTGACGGAATGGGAGCGCCGTATGTGGGATCCCAAACGAAAGCGTCAACGGGTACCTGGGCCCAGGATGATCCGGTCACCTGGTTTATCTTCTCCAGGAAGGCGTTGGCTACGAATGCGTACCCCTTGTTGTTGGGATGGACTCCGTCCAACGAGAAGTAGGTGCTGGCCGCCCAGTCGGCGATGGAGCCGGTCGGGTTGGTGATCTTGTGGAACAGGAAATGCCGCGCCGCGCCCGGATTCTCGGCGCGAAGATCGTCCATGGCGGCGTTGAAGTCCACGATCGGGAGCATTCCGATGTCAACATCTCCAGTTCCGAGAATCATCTCGAAGGTTCCTTCGATGGCCGCATTGTAGGCCCCGATGACCTCGGTGTCGAGGTACGCAACCTCCGCAGTGTCCAGGGTCATGGCCGCCGGGAGTTCTCCTCCGGGAGTGGTCGGCAGATCCGAGCCGAGGAAATCCGTGAACAGGATGTATTCGGCGTCCGCTTCCTCAAAGGTAAGCTGGAGGGCGCCGAAGACCGCATCGAAAGTGGTGCGGTCCAGGAAGTAGGCAATGTTTCGCACCAGAGGCAATGTGGCCCCGATAATGGGGGTCGGGAATCCATTGCGTCCCGCGAGACCGCCGGCCAGAGAACCGAGGAATCCCCCATAATTCTGGGCGAACACCGCAGCCGACGTAATGGCCGGATGCCCGATCGGTTCACCGCTGGTCGCCCCAAACAGGAAGTCGTTCCCACCTATCCAGGCAGTTGCCAGGGCGGGGCCCTTGGCGATTACCTGATAGAACTGGGAACCGGTCTGGTAACCGGGAGCAGGGGCATTGGGGGGAACCTCAACGTTCTTGAACAACCCCACCATCGGGCCGGCCCGATTGATGAACTCGAAGAAAGTATTGGGACTGCCCAGATTGACTCCGTAGCTGGAGCCTGCGCTGTATGCGTTCATCAGGTCGGAACTGAAAGCTCCGGGCACACCCAGATTGTGGTACTGGGTGGGCTGAGTCACCGCCAAAAGCAATCCGGCAACTTCGTCACTCGGAGTGAGGCCCCGGGGTATCACAGTCGATCCGTTATAATGCAGTACACCTGCAACCATGCCCCCGGGAATACCCTTGGTGGTGGTCCCGATCCCGGGGAATTCAACCCAGGGCTGGGTAAACGTATCCTTGTTCAGACCCATCTGGGTAGCGACGATCATCGGATAGCTGTTGGCCTGTCCCGCTTTCATCAAGCCGGAATCCATGAACCCCGCCGTCAAGCTGTTACCAATCGCCACATAGGGCGTACTGGCATCCGCCGGGCCGGGGTCGTTGACCTGGCCCGTGGGATCCGATGGGGCATCCAACGAACACCCCGCCAGCAGGAGAGCCAGCAGGAGTGCAATCAGTGTGAATGACATATTGAGTTTCTTCATTTCCCGCACCTCCTTCTAGAAGTTGTAGCCGATGCCGACCCCAAAGAGGTTGGCCAGGGATTTGTAGGAACCGAACGGATAATCGGTGGTATTGCGAACCGGCTCACCGTTTTCGATATTGGTCCGTTCGTCACCCACAACAAGCATGTAACTGACGTTGAAGTCCCATTTGCCCGCCTTGTACATGGCGCCGATCGAGTAGTCGTTTCGGTCGCTGTCCGGGAGCAGGGGACTGACCGCGACCAGAGGCTGCGGTGATTTGTCATGCACGTAACCGGCCATGAGATTGAGCTTCTCGCTGGCCTGGAAATCGAAGCCGAACCGAAGCTGCCATGAATCTTCGTAGTTGAAGTGGATGGTCTGGTCCAGAGCATCGTTTTCGAAATTCAAGGACAGCTTGTCGAAGGCGCTCCAGCCGAACCGCACGTAGTTGAACTCGGCCTTGAACTTTTCCGAAAAACGGTAGGCTATGCCGAGGGACAGGATATCCGGCAGATTCAGGTCCGCATTGAGCTTCTGGTCCTTGCCCAGGGCACCAACAAGGGTGTCGCCCCAGGGGTCGTTGCCGGGAGCCACGGGCTCAAGAGTGGCATCGCCATCTTCGAATTTCATGGTCTTTTTGAAGTGGTACATGACACCCAGGGAGATCTTCTCGTTTGGTCTGTACATCAGGCCCAGAGAGGGGGTCAGGTTAATCTCGCTCGACCCATCGATCTCCGTATGAATGGCGTTCTCGCCGGACTGCGGTTCGGGCGAGAATTTCTTCAGATTCAAATTCTGATGGGCAATATCGACACCCGCGGCGATGGCCAGTTCGGGCGTCACCTTGAAGGAAAGCGCCGGCGTCACGTAGACGGTCTCGATCTGTACATCATGGCTGATCCGACGGCCGACCCACTCCTCGCCGTTTTCCCAGACCACACCAAGGCCGAAGGGAGCATAGACACCGATGCCGAAGGCAATTTTTCCGCCGGGATTGTTGGTGTAGTAGACACCGGGAACGGGGTAGACCTTGTCTTCCGCTTCTCCGGTCGAAGTGTAGGGGTCCGTCTTGCTTAATTTCCCGCTGAACGAAAATTGGGGAGCCACAAAAACGGCGTTGACTTCAGCGCGGGAACCGGTCATGAACGATAATCCCGCGGCGTTGTAGAACAGGGCCGAACCATCGTCGGCCGTAGCGGTAAACGCACAACCGAGAGCGGTGGCCTTGGAGCCGGCTTCGTAGATGCTGAATCCAGAAGCCAGGGCCGAACCCGAGCCGAGAATCAACAATCCCGCAACCAACAGGGTGCAAGTAATCCTTTTCTGCATTTCGCCTCCTCTGCATTGCGTAAACAGACCCGAGTCGTTCACCTGGCTGCCTCTGACACACCGCGACCCAAAGGTATCCGATTACTTTGATGGACCGACCGTAGCACAGGGGGTGGGGGGTGCAAAGACCTTTTCAATCAGGGTAAACTGGATCATAATAGGTCAGTTAACACCAAGGGAGGATCTATGCTGCTGATCGAAAACCCGCAAGAGTTCGCAAAGTATTTCCCGGGATTCGTGCCTCGCCCCCTGCCCGGACCCGGTCAGGGAGGGGCAGGGGCATCCCCCCCGGAATTTGAAGACGTATTGTGGAGTGCCTTGTCCGGTGCGGGTGGAGCAGTCGCCATGACCAGTTTGAATCCATCTTTTGATAGCGGCGAATTCTGGTCTTCATACCACCTGGTAAGCCGGGCTCCGGCCTCCCAGTACGATATCCTGCGCCGTGTGATTGCCGAACGGCGGGATCTGCCCGGCCATGTGGTATGCCTTGCCCTGGCCGGCGACGCATTCCATGGCCAGCATGGCCGCAACTGGGAGGCGCGGGCGGGGAACCTTCACCTCAGCGTCGGCCTGCGCTGCGATCTCGATGCCAGGGACATTGGATTGGCCCTGACCATGCTGCCGGCCGTTGCGGTGATGGACGCCCTGACGCAGTGGGATGATGCGTTGCGCGGTTCGAGCGATCTGGGAATAAAATGGGTGAACGACATTCTGGCCGGCGGCCGCAAACTTGGCGGGGTCTTGTCATCGGTCAGGTCCCAGGAGGGGCGGATCACGTCGGCGGTTCTGGGAATCGGCCTTAATGTCGCGCTGGCGCCGGAGGTTCCGCCAACCCCGTTTACCCCCGGTGTGACTGCCCTCAAAGACCACCTCCGGTTGCCGCAGGATGGACTGACCAAAGTTCTGACCCATCTGCTCAATGCGCTGGCCGAAAGGTTTGGGGAATTGGAACGCCAGGGCCCTGGGCCTTTGCTGCGTGCCTACCGGTCATTTTCCCTGGTTCTGGGACGGGAGTGCGAAATCCGTCCGGATGGACCATCCGACGGTCCGGTCAGGCGCGGCCGGGTCACGGCCATAGGTCCGGATCTGGCCCTGACCTTGAGTGATGGCCCCGACCCGATAACCTCGGGGCGCCTGATCCTTCAAGACCACTAGAACCGGAAGACCCAAACACCCCATTACAGATCGGTTTAATGGGGGATCTGCCAATTTCCCATACAGTTTAGCGGTTTCCTGCCGATCCTGATATCAACCAATCATTGTCGATATCCGGATTATAAATCGGAGTCCAAATGACCGAAGGCACGGAAGCCGGAAAAGATGTCAGGATAGCCCGCCTGTTGGCGCGGCGCGGCGCGCCCGGGTCCTTTGCCTACACGGCCTTCCTGGTCCTGGTGATCAGCCTGACCGGATTGTGGAAACTGGAACCGGTCACCGTGGCGGTCATGATGTCCGTGAGCCTGGCTACCGGTTGGGTCCGGAAACGGTTGAGTCTTCGCTTCGATTCCGATTACAAAACCAATCCTGCCCTGTGGGCGGGCATGTTCATGGCCGCCACCCTGGTGTTGGCGGTGACCTGGGGCCTGTTCACCATCCTGGTGGCGCGGACCTACGGTCTGGGTTGGGAAATGCTCCTGACCATGCTGGTGACCACCGGTCTGGCCTCCGGAGGCATCAGCGCCTTGAGTGCTGATGCGAAGACCATCATTCCCTATCTCGGATTAATCCTCGGCCTGCCGGTTATCGCCGCCGGAACCCTGCCCGCGCCCCAGGATTTCCGCATGGCCCTGATCTTCAGTCTGTACCTGATCTATTGCCTGTCCCAGACCCGAATCCAGAACCGGCATATTTTGCGCGACTTCGAGTCGGCCGACCTTCTGGAGCAGCGGACCCGGGAACTGGCCGTCGCCAAGCGTGAAGCCGAGGCAGCCAATGAGGCCAAGAGTTTGTTCCTGGCCAATATGAGCCATGAGATCCGGACGCCCATCAACGGGATCCTGGGAATGACCGAGTTGGCCCTGGACACGGACCTGACGGCCGAGCAACAGGAATATCTGGAGTTGGCCCGCTATTCCGGGGGAAATCTGCTGACGCTGGTCAACGACCTTCTTGATTTTTCCCGTATCGAGGCCGGCCATATGGAACTGGAGCCGAGGTGCACCGATCTTCGTGAACAGGTTTCCCTCAACGTCGAAGCCCTGACCACGGGCAACAGTATTTGTCAGGTCCCGGTAACCTGTAGCTTGGCAGAGGCCGTTCCCCGGTCCATCATCCTGGACGACAACCGGTACAAGCAGGTATTGACGAACCTTCTCGGCAATGCGATCAAGTTTACGCGGCAGGGAACCATTTCCGTTGAGGTCGATGCGCATCCGACCCCCGCAGGTATGGTGTTGATCCGAACCGAAGTCAGGGACACGGGAATCGGGATTCCCCATGACAAACTGGACACCATCTTCGGGACGTTTTCCCAGGCGGACAATTCCTTTGTGCGCGAATTCGGGGGAACGGGGCTGGGTCTTGCCATCAGCAAGCAGCTGTCCCAGTTGATGGGTGGGGACATTGCCGTCGAAAGCGAGCTTGATGTCGGCAGCGTATTCACTTTTACGGTCCTGGCCGGAATGGTGAGCGAGGAGGAACCCCCCAGGGAGGCTTCCCGGGGTTCCCGGACATCCGCCCCCCGTCGGGAAGAAAACCTGTCTGTCCTGGTGGTGGAAGACAACCCCGTCAATAGCCGTTTTGCGCAACGGTACCTCGAAAAACAAGGTCATGTGGTGGACATCGCCTCCAACGGCCGGTTGGGTGTGGAGGCATTCCGCAACAAGACGTTCGACCTGATTCTCATGGATGTCCAAATGCCGGTGATGGACGGCCTGCAGGCCACCGAGGCCATCCGTGACCTGGAAGGCGATCCGGAAATCCACATTCCGGTGGTGGGTCTGACCGCCCATGCCTCGGCCGAAGACCGCGAAAGGTGCCTCCATGCGGGGATGGACGGCTATCTCACCAAGCCGTTGAACCTGTCCGATCTTGACAAAGTCCTGGCTGACGTTATGAATCGGGAGTTGATCCCCTGTTGATTCGCTGACCGGGAATTTTTCACACGGCGGAACCTTCATGTCCGAACATCGTTTTTAGATTTATGCAAGACCGGCGAGATCCCTGGAAATGGCCCTTCAGCATCGGGGTGACCCTGGTTGTATTCCTGGGGGGCGCCTTTTTGCTGCCTCAGCCATGGATCGATGCATTTTTTTCTCCCCTTTCCCGGCTTGAACGATTCGGACAGGAAACGGATCCCCGGTGGATGGTCATTCTTCCCCCGCCACCGATCCAGATGATTCCCGATTTCGAGCCGGATGCCACCGACCCGGAACCTGAGTCCGACCGTGACGAGATTCGCCAGGATCCGGACTGGTGGTCCCGGGGGTGGGTCATCCGGACGGCGGAGGAGGACCCTGCCTCCGTATCACCGGCTGCGAGGGACAGCGTGGCGATTCTCCTGACGGCCCTGGGCGTGGAAAGGGATTTTATCAAACGGGCGCGTCCGGACAGTGTTCTGGCCGCCCGGCTTTTCATCCTCCGGGTCGAGGATTCCTTCAACTTCGACGAGCTGAAACCCTATCTGAGCGCCATGGCCCGTTCCCGGGATTACGCCGATATCTTGTCGCGCGCGGCGGACATGTACGACTATTTTCTGGACTCGGAAATCATGACTCCCGACTGATTCGGCCGGTCTTGAATGACCGCAAAGTTGCGTTTCGTGGTATTTTTGATAGTTTTCAAATACTTGACATTAATATTCATGGTTTAAGGTCAGGGTCTTGTTTCCCGCGACCGCACCAAATAATTCAGTGAGGATGTCCATGTTTCGAGTTTCAAGGGCCGAAGAACAAGCCGTCCGTCTGATCATGCGCCTGGCCATTGTCGGCGAGCAATTGACCCTGTCGGAACTGGCCGAAGCGGAAACTCTGCCCGAACCCACGGTAGCCAAACTTCTGGGTATGCTGCGCAGGGGTGGGGTGGTCGATGCGGTCAGGGGACGCAACGGTGGTTATGTCCTGGCCCGGGTGCCTGAACGGACCAGCGCCGCCAGTGTGATCCGCAGCATCAGTGGTGACCTGGTATTCGAATACCCCTGCAGCGATGCCAACGATGATCTGGATTGTCCCCGGACCGAAGACTGCGGTCTGCGCCCGGTATGGCGGCATCTGGGAATCCGCGTGGCGGAGGTACTGGAACAGACGAGTATCGCCGACCTTTTGCGCAAAGAGGAGTCCTCCTCCCGCAACCTCCAGGAATTGTGGCCCCTGACCGGGGATTAATTCCCTACAGGAACCGAACCAGGCCTCCCCAACGTTCGTCCACCCTGAAGCCGTGTTTCTGGTAGAAACGCCGCAGGAAAAAGTGCGTCTTGATGGTCTTGACCCCCTGAGCGGCCAGCCGGGTGCAAAAATCCGCCAGAATGGCCCGGGCGATGCCACGCTCCATGAGGGCCTGGTTCACCACGATTCCGTCCAGGAAAACCGCTTCCTCGTCCAACTTCCGGTACACGACTCCCCCGATGATCTGCTCGGCTTCATCGGTGGCCACCAGGTACAGGTCGGCCTCGCTGATGGTCTTGGGAAAGCCCGCCTTCAGGAACAGGCGGTACAGTTGGCCGACTTCGGCCGGGCCGGCGGGTTCGCAGACTGCGTAGGAGTGATCGAACTGGTCCTTGATGGTCGAGCGGACGATGACCTGGCTGTGGGCGGGGTCACCCACGGCGCGGACTTCGACCCTGTCGCTGCGCATCCGGTTGGGAAAAGCCAGGCGGTTGAAGGCGGTCCTGTCATCCGGATCGGTCAGGGAGGATTGCAGATCGGACAGCTCCACCATCTGGGTGGCCCTGCGGTTCGGGTGGCGGAACATGCGGACCAGCAGCCGGTCGAAGGTATCCTGCAACGCGGGATCCGCATCCTTGAAATAAGTGTTCCTGAACAAGGTGAAACGAGCGATTTCCGGGAACCGGTCCAGGCGGTACAACCTTGTCAGTTCTTCGATGATTTCCAACCGCGCTTTGAGATTGGCCTGCTGGTTGACGATTTCCCAGTCTTCGAAACGGTTGATGGCCCCCAGCAGATTGAGGGGCGGGTGGTATCTGTCTTCCAGGGATCGAATAAAGCCCGCGAGGGCGTCGACAAATCCCAGGCCCATTTCGTCAACTTCGAGAAGGGTGATTTCCTCCTGCAGCTCCTTCAGCCAGACCAGGGCGTCTTTGGCACCCAATGCCTCGACGAAGGCTTCGAATATCCATTCCCTCTCGAGGTATTCCTGGCTCCAGGGGTAGTGGCTGACGGAATGCTGGTACATGTTGCGCCAGATGGGGCGGATCAGGGAAATGGGAGTGGTGTAGGGGATCCATCCGGACAGGTTGTTCTGCACCGCGCCGCGCCGGAAGTCGGGTTCGGGAACCACGATGTTGTTGGGTGTGATCAGTCCGGGAATGATCCGCCGTCCGCTGTTGCGCCAGCCGCGCACGACCACGCTCATGGCCCGGACCATCAGTTGATGCCAGCGCATCCGGGTGGGAGGGGCGGTGCCGGGGCCGCGGATGCCGCTGAACTCGCGGATCTTTTCCCACACCGTCAGGTCGCTGACGTAGGCCATGGACAAGGCGCCCAGTTCGGGACGGAAACAGCCGAAGTTGGGCAATACGGCTGTCCCGAAAGGGTGGCCCCCAAGAACGATGTACCAGAAAATGGTGTTGCGGATATGGTCCTGGTCGAAGTCCTGCCGGATGATGATCTGAAGATCGAAGTGTTTGCCGCCGATGGTGTTGATGCTGACCCGATACCGCGAATCCTCGAAGCGCGAGATGATGCGTGAAACCCAGATGCCGCCGGGCCCGATCTCGTCGAGGGCCAGATTTTCCCCCTCGAAAGCAAGCATCAGGGATTGTTTGAGAAAAGTGGTACCGATCAGGACTTCCTCCAGGCGGCGGACTTCCTCGAGCCCGAGCCCTTCCTGGAAGACGATTTTTCCCTGCCAGATTGCCGGGTCGAGGCCCGGATAATCAGCCCTGAGCTTTTCCTCGAACCAGGTGGCCAGTTTGATGAATTCCTGCTGGGAACTGGCTGCAAGGACAGGGTCCTGGTCGTGCATGGCCCAGCTGACCAGCTCTTCACGGATGGGTCCGTAGAATTCAGGGTGGAAACGCCCGAAGTCGGCCAGCAGACGGAAGAGGTCCACGAACAGCCGTCGGGTTTTTTTATCGGCGGGCCAGGACAGCTGGGAGCGGTAGGTATGGAGCCGCTGGCGGAAGGCCTGCAGACGCCGTGGCTCGATGCGGGCTTTGCTGATGGCGGTGAAACTCTGCTCGTCGAGGAAGGGTTTACCCGACTCGATGAAAGCCGGCAGGTAACGCAGGTAATCGGGGGAGGGCTGATCCAGGACAAGCACCTGGTAGGCGCGGCAACGGACGGCCTGGGCCGGGTGGTTGGCCAGGGATTCGAGCCGCCGCCGGATAACCCTGCCCTGGCGGGCGCCCGCCCGTCCCAACTCGCGGTCAAGTTCGAGGATCGCCCCAAGGGCCTGTTCACCATCACCGAACAGGGCCCGGACGCACAGGGCGTTGACCTCGGCCAACTGGCGGTCAACGCGGCCCGGTTCCAGGGGGCTCCGGGAATCGGTGCGGGATTCGGCGGGAAGGTAGACCTGTTCGGAAAAAACGCCCAGCTCCGTGTCCCATCCGGTGCGGCAGGGGCTGAAATTGATCAACTGGGAATTTCCCATCCACAACAGAGGCTGGCGGGACATGAGTCCCAGGTCAATGATCTGCCCTTCCAGTCTGTATTCGAGATCCCCGATACCGACGCGACCATCCGAACCTTCGGCAATGATCAGGGTCCGGCCGGATTCATTGTTGACCAGGCTCCCGTCCCTGACTTCGATGGCGTCTTCGAGGACTCCCAGGTCGCGGAAAAACCAGCGGGGGATCCGAACCGAGTAGGGTCCGACCTTCAGGATACGCACGCTGGACCGGTACAATTCGGCGATCTCGGTGGAGAAATTGGCCTCGATGACCTTACGACGGTACGAACCCTTGGGGGTCAGTTCCTCGCGCTCCTGACTGAAATCCCGCTCCAGGACGGCAAAGTTGACCACCCTTTCGTGGGAGCCCAGGACGGGGTTGGCGGTGGTGATGATCTGTTGGAAATACTCCCGCCGGTCATCGGGTCCGGCGAGCGATTGCAGGACATCGTCCTGGTCGTCCGGCACGATCAGCAGGGTGTTGTAGCTGCGTCCGTCGCCGGCGAGAAAAGTTCGTTTGATGCCCGGCACCTGTTCAAAAATGGATTCCACCACGCGGGGGGCGATGGTCTGTCCGCGGTTGTTCTTGTAGATGTCCTTGATGCGGTCGACGATTTCCAGGTGATCGCCGTGGGTTTTTCGAAACAGGTCTCCGGTGGCCAGCCAGTAGTCGTCAGAATCCTGATCCGCCACCGCCAGGCAGCCGGCTGGGCCGTCCTCGGGCAGATACCGGGCGATGTAACAACCGGCGATCTGCAACTCACCTTGATCCGAGAAGCGGACCTTAACCCCGGGCAGGGGGATGCCGACGGAGTTTTCGATGTAATCCCCGGGTGGAGTCATGGTCAGGCCACCGGTGCCCTCGGTCATGCCGAATCCACTGCACAGGTTGACGTTGTTCCGCTGGAAAAACCGGAAAACGCGCGGGTCCAGGTAGCCCGCGGCGGACAGTCCCCAGGCCAGCCTGTCGCCGACGACATCCCTGAATATATCCTCCTGGGGCCGTTCGATCTCTTCGCCCTGGGCCAACTCCATGACCCGGTCGCGGATCTGGACCCAGCGGACCGGAACGCTGATCAGGGCCGTGGGACGAACCTGGATGAACTGGGCCAGGAGGGTGGCTGCCGAAGGATTGCCCGCAAAAATGTAGGTGCCGCCCCAGAAAATGGTGCCCAGCATTTCGAGATACCGGCCAAAGGTGTGGAACAGGGGTAAATAACAGAGCATGACTTCATCACGGCCCACTTCGGGCAGGGCCGCTGCCCGCGCGAAGCGTTTGGTCACCAGGTTGTACTGGCTGAAGACCACGCCCTTGGGCCGTCCGGTGCTGCCGGAGGTGAACATGATGGTGGCGGGTTCCCGCATGGTGCGCCGGGGGCGTTCGGCCAGTATCCGGGCGATTTCACCGGTGTCCTGGAGGGCTCGTTGTTCCTCCAGGAGGTGGATGCCTTTTTCGCCTACCCGAGAGCAATGGTTCAAAGTGTAGATAAGGAAAAGGGAGTCCGTTTTGGCACGAACGGCCAATAGGGTTTCCAGCCGATCGGGGTGGTCGCAAACCGCCACGGTGATTCGAAGCCGGTTGAAGATCCAGGCCAGGTCGTCCGCGCTGAAATGAACATTCAGGGGTGTGACGAAGATATCGTTGGTCAGGCAGGCCAGATCGCAACAGGCCGAACCGAGGCTGTTTTGACAAAACAGGGCGACCCGGGGGCCGTCCTGTTCGCGCGAGCCGCCGGGTTCCAGTTCAGGCCGGGGCCCTTCTTTCAGGAAAATGGCGGCGATGGACCGGGCCCGGCGCCTGACCTGGGTGTAATTCCAGCTTCCGCTGCCGGGTTCCGCCAGTTCCTGAAATAGGATATGGTCCGGGTGATCCGCCGTACGTCGGTCCAACAGGTCGCCGAGGGTGTAGTTGATCCCCTCGATAAGGGCGAAGGTGGTTTCAGCCCAGCGATTCCGGGCTGCGGCATCGGGCAGGGTGGTCAAAAAGTCGGGATGCCGGGTCATCGCCAGGTATTCGCACCAAAGGTCCCGGTCCTGTTCGGCCAGGGGGGTCGCGGCGATCATCTCTTCCGCACAGGTGAGAATATCGCCGGCGGCTTCGACCGGGGATTGGCCGGTCCGCGTGGCGGCGGTCCCGGTGTAGTCTCGTAACAAATCCCGTAATTGGTGGGGGCTGTTTGCCATCAGGGGCTCCGGTCGTCCCGGTTCGGGTTCATGACCAGGCGGTACCCGACCCCGTGGACGGTCAGGATGTGAGCCGGTTTACGGGGGTCTGCTTCAATGATCTTGCGCAGCCCCAGAATGAAATTATCCACCGTGCGGGTGGTGGGATAGGCACCGAATCCCCACACCCGGTCCAGGATGGTTTCCCGGTCCACGGGTTCGCCTTCATGCTCGCAAAGCAGGCGCAGGATCATCACTTCCTTTTCCTTCAGATCGACGGAGCCGGCCGGTGTGACGGCCTTGTAGGCGCGAAGATTGATCTCGGCTTTGCCGATGTGGAGCATGGTGGGTGCTTCCTGGCCCCGAAACCAGTCCTGGCGTCGGAAGAGGGATTTGATGCGAGCGAGCAATTCCGCCAGGACGAAGGGTTTGGTGATGTAGTCGTCTCCGCCCTCGTCCAGGCCCCTGATCCGGTCCTGGCCGGCGCCGCGGGCAGTCAGAAAAAGAACCGGAACGCGGTCGCCCTCATCACGTACCCTGCGGCAAAAGGCGAAGCCGTCCATACCGGGCAGCATGACATCCAGCAGGATGAGTTCGATGCCACCGTTGCGCCATATCTCGAGGCCCGCCTCGGCGCTGCCGGCCACCACGGGTTCGTACCCTTCAAGATCCAGGTTGATCTTCAGGCCGTCGGCAAGGTGGGTATCGTCTTCGACGACCAGGATGCGCCGTTTCATTGGTAACCTCCCGCGATTTCATTTGGTCCGTCCATTGGAAACGGCAACGGTCAGGCGTCGTCCGTCAGGGGAGGGACCAACAGGGTGAATGTACAACCGGCACCGGCTTCGCTTGCCAGTTCGACGCGGCCGCCCATGGTCTCGATGTTGCGCCGGACAAGGTGCAGGCCGATTCCCGCGCCTGGCTTGCGGCTGTCCTTGGTTCCGCTAAAAAAGCACTCGAAGACCTTTTCATGCAAGCGGCGGGGAATGCCCGGGCCGTTGTCCGTCACGGTGACCCGGTGCCATTTGTTGCCCGGACGAACGGAAACCTCCACCTGTACGGCACCTGGACTGTGATTGACGGCGTTGACGAGCAGGTTCCGCAGCGCGAGATGGAACGTCAGTTCGCGGCCCAGGATGAATACTCCCGCCGGAGCATCGAGAGTGAATTCGGCTCCGTGGTTCTGGGCAAAATCCCGCAGTTGGTCCACGACCGCCTGGCATTCGGCTGACAGATCCAACCGGACCTGGGGCCCCTGGGCGAATGTGTCGTCCGCGCTCATCGATAGAATCTGATCCACCAGGGATTCGAGGCGGGTGACGTCTTCAACCATGCGGGCGCGGATGCGGGTCCGGTCGTCCTGGCCCAGGCCTTCGCGTCCGAGGGTTTCGGTGTAGAGCTTGAGACTGGCCAGGGGTGTCTTGAACTCATGGGTGGCCCCGGACAGGAACAGTTCCCTCGTCTGCTTGAATTTGACTTCGCTGCGCCAGGACATATAAAGGATGGTGGAGCCGGCGACCAGCAGGGAAATGAAGAAGAAACCTTCGTAGAGGAACATGTTGCGGGTGGCGCGGGCTTCTTCACGGATGGACCGCATGATCGCGGGATCGACCAGGACCTCGACGCCTGTTTCGGTTTTCACGAAAATAAGATGGGGGAAGGATGGTCCGAGATACGCCCGGGGATTGTTCTGCACCCGGGGATCGGATTGGATGAGAAAGGTGGCGTGAAGTTTGTCGGTGGCCATCTTTTGAAGTTCGTATTCAGCCCTGTCGTTGCCCACCTGGGTCAGGAAATAGAGCCACCAGGCTCCCATGACCAGCAACAGGAGAACCAGAATCGCGTAGAAAACACCAAGCCGACTACTCATGACCTGCCCCGACTCCTACTGGTATTCCTTGCCCAGGATGACACTAACGATAATCGCGCCGACGGCAAGTGGCGCCACGAAGCGGATGAGAAAACGCCACAGACCGTAGCCGGCCAGGGGCCCGTGTCCGTCCTCCAACTCCTGGCGCGTGGTCGCGCTGTTCAAGAGCCATCCACAGAACAAAGCGATCAGAAATCCGCCGACGGGCAGAAACCAGTTGCTGGCCAGGTAGTCCATGGTCCCGAATACGCCCTGGGTCGATTCCCGGCCGATCAGGTTGATGGAGCTGAGGGTGCTGTTGCCGCCCAGGCTCAGGGCGTTGAGCACCCCAAAAACGGTGATGACCGATCCCATGGTCACGGTGGCCCGGTGGCGGGACCAACCCAGTTCGTCGATGGCGAAACTGCTGACGACTTCCAGCAGGCTGATGGTACTGGTCAGGGCCGCGAAACCGATCAGGATATAGAACAGGGCATTGAGCAGGCCGCCTCCCGGAAGTTTGACCAGCACAGTGGGAATGGTCGTGAACAAAATGGTGGCGCTCTTGTTCACCTCGATGTGGGAGGTGTTGATGATGGAGAACATGATGACGCAGGCCATCAGGGCGATCAGGGTGTCGAGAATGGAAATCTGCAGGGCGGCCCGGGGAATGGAGATCTCCTTCCCGATGTAGCTGCCGTAGGTGAGCATGGCACCCATTCCAAGGCTCAATGTGAAAAAGGCGTGCCCCAGGGCTTCGAGCACCGCGCCTTTGGTCAGTGTGGAAAAATCAGGTTTGAACAGGAAACGAATGGCCTCACCGAACCCCGAGGTGGTGGTGCTGTAGATGACCAGGACCAGGAGGATGGTGAACAGAAGCGGCATCAGGATTTTGGCGACACGCTCAATCCCACCTTTGATGCCGAAGTAGACCCCGCCGGTGGTCAGGGCCATGAACAGGATGTGATACAGGGATTGTTGGGGCCCGCTGGCCAGGAATTCGTTGCCGAAATATTGGCCCAGGGCCACAGGGTCGGCGGCCAGGGTGGCCAGTTTGCCGGTCAGTGCCAGCCAGGTGTAGTGAATGGTCCAGCCAGCCACTACGCTGTAATACGACAGGATCGTGAATCCAGCCAGGACCCCGAGCCATCCGACACCCTGCCATGCGGAGCCGCCGGGACGGTCGGTGGCCAGTTTTTTGAACGCTCCCACGGGACTCAATTGGGTACGTCTGCCCATGAGGATTTCGGCCATCATTATCGGAACCCCGACCAGAGCGATCGCGGCTATATAGACAAGGACGAAGGCTCCGCCCTCGTTTTCGTAGGTGATATAGGGGAATTTCCAAAGATTTCCCAGGCCGATGGCGCTGCCGGTGGCCGCCAGGATAAAGCCGAGCCGGCCGCTCCATTGTCCTCGGGTTTCAGTCATGGGGAATCCTTTCCTGCTCCGGGTTGAAAACGGGCGCTCCGCCGGGGAACGCCGAACGCATCATAAAGCAAGGGGCACCACTTGAAAAGAGGGATCAGGATGGACTCGCAGACACGTCAGCGGACCGCTGTGGCGACCTGCCTGAAAATGGACATGAAAAAAAGGATCCGGAAAGCCCGGATCCTTTTTTAAAATTTGGTAGCGGGGACAGGATTTGAACCTGTGACCTTTGGGTTATGAGCCCAACGAGCTACCAGACTGCTCCACCCCGCATCCAATTTCAGAACTGTTTCCACCAGCGGTGGGCAGGGAATATAGAACCCGGGGTAGGGGCTGTCAAGAAACGGCCCGACAATTGAAAAACCGGGCGCGGCGGTGTTACCGATCCGACTCCGCGGGGTTGATGACCATGAGGACTTCCTCTTCGGGAAGCCGCATGTTCTCATCTTCACGCGCGATTTTCTCCAGGGCGCGGGGGTCCTTCTGGAGAGCCTCGAGCCGCTGCGACAAATCCTGGTTCATCTGCTCCTGGGCGGCCACTTCCTCGCGCAGCTGACTTTCCCTGGCGCCCAGGTTGAACCAGGCAACGACACCGTTCTCACCGAGTTGGGAAAGAACCAGGATCATCAAAAGGCCGCTGCCGACCAGGATGGCCAGGGAATGGCGCGCCAGAACGCTGCCGGAGGGGTTTCCCCGGATGAAGCCGTCCTTGGCCGCGGGATTGGGCAGGTTTTTCATGCTCCCTCATTTCCTGTAACCGAAGTTCCTTCTTCGGTCAGCTCAGATTATAGAAGCAACCCGGGCCGGGGTATACAGCCAGATCGTCCAGCTCTTCCTCGATGCGCAGGAGCTCGTTGTATTTGGCGACCCGGTCGCTGCGACACAGGGATCCGGTTTTGATCTGGCCGGCATTGGTGGCCACGGCCAGATCGGCGATGGTGTTGTCGGCTGTTTCGCCGCTGCGATGGCTGATCACATTGGTGTACCCCGCGCGTTTGGCCATCTCGATGGTCTCGAGGGTTTCGCTGAGGGAACCGATCTGGTTCAACTTGATCAGGATACTGTTGGCGCAACCTTCCTCGATCGCCCGTTGCAGTTTTTCGGGGTTGGTGACCAGCAGATCGTCACCCACGATCTGGATGCGATTGCCCAGGGCCTCGAACAGGCGTCCCCAGCCTTCCCAGTCGTTTTCATCAAGGCCGTCCTCGATGGACATGATGGGATAGTTCCTGACCATTTCGCTGTACATCTCGATCATGCGGTCGGCATCCCAGGGTTCGCCGCCTTCGGCGCCCAGGTAGTATTTGCCGTCCTTGTAGAATTCGCTGGCCGCCGGGTCCATGGCCAGGACGATGTCCTCGCCGGGTTTGTAGCCGGCTTTTTCGATGGCCTCCATCAGCAGGTCGAGGGCTTCGGCATTGCTGCCCAGGTTGGGGGCGAAACCGCCCTCGTCGCCGACCGAAGTGGCCAGCCCCTTGTCGTGGAGAATGTTTTTCAGGGTGTGGAATGTTTCCGCTCCGTAGCGGAGGGCCTCCGTAAAATTGGGGGCACCCACGGGCATGATCATGAATTCCTGGATGTCCACGTTGTTGTCCGCGTGGGAGCCGCCGTTCAGGACGTTCATCATGGGGACGGGCAGCGTGCGGGCGTTGACTCCGCCGATGTACTGGTACAGGGGCAGACCAACCGAAGCGGCCGCGGCCTTGGACACGGCCAGCGAAATGCCCAGAATGGCGTTGGCGCCCAGCTTGCTCTTGTTGGGCGTGCCGTCGGCTTCGCACATGATCTTGTCGATGAGGAGCTGGTCGGTGGCGTCGATGCCCGTAAGTTCCTCCCCCAGGTCCTTCACGTGACCCACGGCCTTGAGTACGCCTTTCCCACCATAGCGGGATTTGTCTCCATCCCGCAGTTCAATGGCTTCGTGTTCCCCGGTGGAGGCTCCGCTGGGTACGCCCGCCCGCCCGACGCTGCCGTCCTCAAGAAAGACATCGACTTCTACAGTGGGGTTACCCCGGGAGTCGAGGATTTGGCGCGCCTGGATAATCTCGATGAAGCTCATGGGCTCTCTCTTCTTTATGTTTGCAAGACCGTACCGGTTCGTGAACGATAATATTCCCAAGCCATTTTAGGTCCGGGTTTCGGCTGTGTCAATGATGGAGGATGCCGGACTCCGCCCCGGTCATCGTTCCCCTAATTCCTTGTTGTTGACCTGGGAGGGGGTGGGCCTCTATTTTCGCTGGCGACAATTACCCGCCCCAGGAGGCAGCATGTTCGATCGGCATCAGGACCTGAAAACCATCCGCCGCTGTAAGCGGGGAGAGGAGGCGGCGTTCCAGGAAATTCTGGAGCGCTACCGTGGTGCCATCTATAACCTCTGCTACCGCATGACCCGCAATTCCGAAGACGCCCGGGATCTGGCGCAGGAAGTTTTCATCAAGGTTTTTTCCCTGCTGGACCGCTTCGATGAAAACTACGCTTTCAGCAGCTGGCTGTTCAGGATCGGGACCAACCACTGCATTGATCATCTGCGGCGTAACCGGCTGCGGTTTTTGTCGTTGGATGGCGGGGTCGGTCCCGATGGAGAGGAATACGAGTTCCAGTTGCCCGATACCGGGCCTGAACCGGACACTGTCCTGCAGAGGAAAGAGGCTCTCGAACGCCTGGAAGAGGTGATTTCTGACTTGCCGCCCCATTACAAGGCCATCACCCTTTTACGGCACGATCAGCAGCTGTCGTATGAGGAAATAGCGGAAATCCTTCAATTACCGCTGGGTACGGTCAAGGCGAGGATTCATCGGGCGCGAAATCAGATCCAGCAGATGCTGGCGGCGCGTTCCTACGATATTTAGGCAAAAAAAGTTAGAATCCGGTGCAACAAAGGCTGGGAGGCACCGTAAACGAGTTCAGGTGGGTGATCAAGTCAATGTCGGGGGATACGACGCCTGCCTACTTTAGGGGTGGAAACGGTTTTGGGACATCCCTGCCGTTTCCCCCCAACCAAAGAATTGTATCTGCTGTCTGGTCGGGTTATTAATAGTCGGGCCGGGAGAGGGGCAGCGGGGAAGGAGCCGGAGATGAACGGCAAGAAAAAAAATCAAGGCCCTCCGCTGACCTGTGACGGTTGCCGACAGGGTCTTCAGGAATATCTGGACGGAACTCTGGACAAGCCGGAGTCTCTCCGTTTTTTCCTGCACCTGCGGGAGTGTTCCGGGTGCCGGGAAGAGCATGACCGCCTGCAGGGGTTGTTCCAGATGCTGGAGTCCCTGCCCAGTCATGAGGTACCGGCGGATTTTGACGCAACGGTCCTGGCCTCGGTGCCCTATGCTGCCTATCAGGCCATGGAGCCCCTGCGCAGGGACCGCGTACCTGTTTTCCTGGAAGAGGCGTTCCTGCCTCGCTTCGTTCGGGCACGCCTGACCCGCCTGGTGGGTTTCGGTGTAGCTTCGATTTCAGCGGCCCTTGCCCTGCGGGGTGATGGGGCGGCCATTCTGCCTGTTCTGGTGGTTGCCGGCCTGGTACCTGAAATTCTGGTCCGTCTTCAGGGGTTGGGGCGCCGTGCCCTCCAGTCCATGGGAAGGGCCGAAAGCTGACCAATATGCGTTTGACCAGTGGTGCACTCGCCAGCCCCGGCAGCGGTTCTAGTAAGAACCGTTCCAACTCCCGGGTGGGTGCATGGACGATGACGATCCTGGCCTTGGGTCTGCTGACCCAGGGCCTTCTTGTATCCTCCGCCGCCGCCCAACGTGTGCAGGTCGTGGCTGCCGGGGACGACTCGCTTGAAGCAGTCGAGGTGGAACACTACGTGGAGGTAAATACCTCCAGCCGGGATTCCCTGATGATCGAAATCCGGCGGTATTCCCGTATGGTGGCCGAGATGCGGGATTCCCTGAAGTACCGCGACGACGACATCGATCTTTCCGAGGAACAGCGCCTTATCCTCGAGGAAAACATCGTCGAAATCTCCGATGTCATCGAGAGTATCGGCACGGAACTAAGCCAACTCGAATTCGAAATCAAGGGCAACAGGATATCCCTCGTCAATGAAGCGGGCGAGGGGATCATCATCAATATCCCGGAAAACCTGGACGAGCATCTCAGCGAGGGCCTGGAAATCCTGTCCCAGGTGATCCTGAGCGAATTGCCGGATTCCATCGATTTTGACCATGCCCATGGCTGGGACTGGTCGGGTTTTGCTCCCCCCAAGCCGCCGAAGGCCCGCAAGATGGTTCACGGCAACATTATCAAGGTTCGGGATGACCTCCAGGTGCCGGCGCATGAAGACGTCAGGGGCGACGTCGTGGTGGTTTTCGGCAACTGTGAAATCTCCGGTCGGGTTGACGGAAACGTGGTGGTCGTTTTTGGAAATCTCCTACTGGATGACAATTCCGAGGTGACGGGAAAAATCGTATCGGTTGGGGGACGCCTGGACAAGGATGCCGATGCCGAAGCCGGCGATGTGGTTTCCGTGGACCTGTGGCCAGGTGACCGGGACGGGAGCCTGGCGGGTTGGTTTGGCCAGGGGATCCTGCCGTTTATGATGTGTCAGGGCACTTTTCTGCTGACGATCCTGTTGGCGGTCATTGCCGTGGTCGCCGCACCCAGGAAGCGTTTCCAGTCCATCACCAGTACCCTGAAGGCATCTCCCGGTCCCGCCCTGGGATTGGGGCTGGTCACCTCGATCATCGGTCACCTGGTGGTGTTGGTTTTGATGGCGGTGCTGATCCTCACGGTCATCGGGGTACCCCTGGCTTTACTGGTCTTTTTGGCCCTGGTCATCGTGGTCCTCATTTCGGTGGCTGTCAGCGGTGCGGTTCTCGGCAACCGGGTTTGCGCCATGTTGGGCACGGACTGTTCCCGGCCCTGGTTCAATGTGGTCCTTGGCATGAGCCTCCTGCATCTGGTCTCATTCGTGGGGTCGGTTGCCAGCCTTTCGCCCGGCCTTGAGGCGCTGGCCAATGCCCTGGTGATTTGCGGGATTTTGATCAAGACCCTGGCCTTCCTGTTTGGTCTCGGTGCTCTGGCCCTTTCCCGCTTCGGTACGAGGCACCCCTGATTTTGACTGCTTAATCGCATAACCCCCCACAATGCCATGGTATTGGTGAATTTCTACAACTTATGGGAGAAATTCCCCATTTATTGCGGCAAATTCCCCAATTCAGCCATCCCTGGAAAAATAGAGAATTGGCCCCGCCCGATCCGGCTTTGATTCAAGGATTTTGTATCTTATTTTGTTTCAGTCGAATAAGTCACCACGGAATTGAAAATTTCAGAGTGATTTCCCCCAAGTCCCGGGTTTCCCAAAAGTGGAATAATTTCTGCCTTATTATGAGTGGAATTGGGAATTGTTCCGGTTCAGGGCCCCTGAAGGGGCATGGCTACTTGAAAGGGATGGATAAGGCGCATCATGGAGAATAAGGGATTCAGGCAGGGATTCGGAATCGTCGCAGCTGTGGGGCTGTTGACGGTGCTGGGTTTCGCGTCCGGATCCGCGGCCGAGGTTCATCAACTGTCCAACGGGATTACCGCCACGATCTATTCCCCCTCCGAAATCTCGGACCAGTGGATCTCCCTGGAAAAAGACGGCGCCTATCTGACCCACCCGGCCGCTGGTTCGGTGGAACTGGCCGACAACAGCGATGTCATGCACCCGTTCGACCAGTCCGTGGTCCTGGCCGCCCTGGCGGACATGCGCGGTTTTACGGCGGATGTCGATGTCTCGGTGTTCATCCTGCCCGCCACTCCGACCCTGGCGGGGGGCAGTTTTGCCCGTCGTAACGCCATTTACCTTTCCCCGGGCACTGGTCCTGTCGATCCTTCCACTGTTTCCTACATCACCACCCATGAAATGGGTCACGTGTTGACCTGGGCTTTCGTGGACGATTATCCGGCCCGTTGGAAAGCATACCTGGAGCTCCGCCAATTGGACGAATCGTCCCTCTCGGTTGACGCTGCCCATGCCGACAGGGCCCGTGAAATCCTGGCCGAGGATATCCGCGCCCTGTTCGGAGGGTTCCTGTCCACGATTTCAGGAAGCATCGAAAACCACCTTCTGGTGCACCCCTCCCGCGTGGAAGGGCTCAAGAGTATGCTGGCCGGATTTTTCCTGGGCGGAGACGGCCAGCCCCTGCAAATGACCAGCAGCGCTTTCCCCAACCCCTGCAACCCGCGCACAAGTATCGAAATGGCCATCCCCGTGGGCGTCGATATCCCGAGCGGGTCCGGTGTCCTGAGGGTTTTTGATATCCGTGGCGCCCTGGTCAAGACACTTAGGGGGGGCGAAGTTGCCAATAATCGCCTGCTCATCCAATGGGACGGCAAAGGTCGCTCGGGCGCGGTTGTC
>Ga0164315_10000534_pt1 | contig 26731 bp, 17 predicted proteins | sample GuaBasSedimGuay6_FD_113737 | JGI IMG/M metagenome (GOLD analysis project Ga0164315, IMG submission 113737) | Subseafloor sediment microbial communities from Guaymas Basin, Gulf of California, Mexico - Guay6, Core 4569-2, 0-3 cm | ecosystem: Environmental > Aquatic > Marine > Hydrothermal vents... | reverse complement strand
CGATAGACAAGATTGCCTTCAGGATCGGATTTGTATGCCTTAACCAGCGACAGATCGGCCACCAGGCCGGTTTCCATAATGTAGGTTTCACCGTTAAATTCCTTATGCTCCTTGCCTTCGGCAATTACGGTACCTACTCCGGTTTTAGTATAGAAGCCAGGGATGCCCGCACCACCAGCTCGACATCGTTCTGCCAGTGTTCCCTGGGGACAGAATTCAAGCTCGAGTTCGCCGCTCATATACTGCTGTTCAAACATTTTATTTTCACCGACGTAAGATGAAATCATTTTTTTGATTTGGCGTGTTTCCAGTAATATACCCAGACCAAAACCATCAATACCACAGTTGTTTGATATAACGGTTATGTCCTTAACACCGGAATCATGCAGAGCGATGGTCAGATGTTCGGGAATACCACAGAGCCCGAACCCGCCTGCCATGATAGTCATACCATCAAATAACAATCCCTCAAGCGCCTCATTCTCATTATTTCGTAATTTAATCATTAAATGTGACCTATATAACTTCAAAAAAAGTAATTCGTAAAAACCCTTTGCTGTATTTCACACCAGTTTAATAACTATCAGCCTGAAACTTTTGTAGCAACAATCAATAACGATACAACTTCTATGCCAAAACCTTAATATCCACATAAAGGATGTAAGCAATTGTTTTATAGAGGATTTATGCTATCAGCCCCAAAGCAGTACAATTTGATCGTTTTTTTATCGTACGATTGTCACTAAACACCGAACGAAAATGCGACATTACAACTTCTGCATCAGGTCTGATTACACTGTTAAGCAGTCGGTATTATCAGTATAGAAGTAGCATCCGGTGATGTTGCGCTGTTTGATAATACCGGTTCATTTACGATGGCCGATTTGGGTCTTGTTCACCAAAAATAAATCTGGGCCTGAAGATGTATGCCAGAGCAGGCATCAGGAACAAGGCACTAAGTGCAGAAACAGCCAACCACAAACCTATCAGTATTCCCATTTCTGCCTGGAAACGTAATGAAGAAAACAACCAGACACAGACACTGACTATCAATACAAATGCAGTCACAAATACACCACGACCCGCGCAATGTAGTGATATGGAAATTGCTTCCAGCACATCCTTACCTGAGTGGTATTCACTTTTTATACGATCACATATGTACAGGGCATAATCCACACCCAAACCGATACCCAAAGCTGCCACGGGTACCGTATTGATATTCATCCCAATATTCTGCCATGCCATAAAGGCAAACGTCACGATATTTGACAACACCACCGGTACCATAAAAAACATGCCTGCGATACTGGATCGGTACACAATAATACACATAAATACCAGGACAAATAGTGCCAGTGCAATCGATTGAATTTGTCCTGACAAGATAACTTCATTGACCGCAGCGATGACACCAATTAAACCACCCGCCATATGTATAGGGGCCTGTTCAACGATTGGATTATCTTCAATAAACTTATTTATCCGGGCGATAGCCGTTTGAATTGTTTTACCTTGCCGATCACTAAAGAATAATGTGATCGCCGCAAATCGACGCTGAACATCAACAAATCGATCCAGATCTCCCGGTTCAGAGGCATTCTCGAACATATATATCAATTCACCATTCACCAGCCGTGTCTGACCTAGTTCATAAAACCTGAAATTACCTTCGCGTAAGGTCATGTTCACTGCCGGCAGGATGTCAGCAACGGACAAAGTTCCGCCAATTTCATCCTGGGCTTCCATGTACTTCTGAAACTTCAACATGGTATTTAATACTTCAACTTCTTTTACCTGGCCTTGTTGTTCACCACCGATAACCACAAACATGCGATCAGCACCCGGATAATTCTCATTGATTACGGCTGAATCTATGTTATAGCGGGCGTCCGGCCACAGAATCGGTGAGCCGGGGTTAGCATCGCCTACCTTTAACTTGGTTGCGTAGAAACCACACACAACAAACACCACCACCGCGATGGCAACCACGACATACCTGAAACGGGTGGCAACGATACTCACACACATATTCAGAAAAGGCCTGATGACCAGTAGATCAAGGTTCAAACCATGCGCATAGGACTTTGGTTTTTTAACCCAGGACAGCAAAATCGGGGTTACTATAATTGAGCTCACTGCCACGGTGCCGACCCATACTACCGCTAACACGACTAATTTTTGCAACAAGGGAATAGGACTGATTGCAACGACGGTAACACAGCCCGCATCTGTTGCTATCCCCAGCAAGCCCGGCCTTAACAGATCCTTGAGTGTTACTCGAGCAGCATCTTTTGAAGACGACTCGTTTACAACGTCCAACTTGTCTATCTCTTCATGGAAGCGAGTAATCATCTGTACTGAGTGCGATACCGCACGTGCAGTAATCAACATGGCGACGACCACCACCAATGGATCGAAATTTATACCCAGTAAATCCGCAACACCTAACGCCCAGATGGCACTAATGGCTCCGGCGATGAGTGGTAAAATAGTCCCTCGCCAGGTTCGATTAACCAGGAATAATAATAGTAGAAAGACAACTGCGGCCGCCAGCACCAGATTAAAAGTTTCAGGCAGATAGTGATTTACCCAGCCATAAAGAATCGGGTTACCGACAAGCCGAATATTGACTGAATCATCTTCCACTTTACTGATCAGATCATAGGCCTGTTCATAGGCAAGATTGTAATCCAGCAAATCATCATAAAAATCAACCGTCACTAAAGTCGATTTTAGATCTTTTGCGACAAAGGTACCGTAAACTAAAGGATTTCGTAAAACTGCTTTTTTCAGTTCTTGAATTTCGGCTTCGGATTTCGGCAAATTCGGCCACATGTATGGTTTGCTTTCTATGCCTTCAGAAGATGCGCGAACCTCTTTGAGCTTTTTGCCTGCCAAAGAAAAAATCTGGAACTCATTGGTTGCATCAATCTTCAGCAGACCTTGTGTGATCTTCTGAATTTTTTCCAGCACTGGCATTTGAAAAATATCGCCTTCTCTAGCCTGTATCATGAAGGTGATTATGTTGGTGCCGCCAAACTCGGTTTTAAAGCGCTCGTGAACCTGGATGTATGGGTGAGATTCAGGCTGCAGGTCCTCAAAAATAGTCTTGACCTCAATACGCTGTGCAAACACAGACAAAATAGCTGTGATAACAAGCACCAGAATCAAAACAATTTTTCGATGATCCATGCATGCTAGTGCAAACTTTTCTATCATTCAGTTTCCCCCACAACTAAGCCCAGGCTAGTTATTGACTGTTACAGCTTTATTAAAATTATTTTTTTGTGCTGGCTATTTACCCAAAACACTGAGGTCACCATCTGTAAATTCAAGAAAACTGACACCTGCGCCGACGACAATTATGCCTCCATCAACGGCAGCCAGTTCGGTATGGGATGACAAACTTCTTTCGGACACGACCCCGGCCTCAAATTCCTTTAAATCAGATGAGAATTTCACCAATGTGCCTTTATTACCAATGGCAACCCATTTATTGAGTTCATCAAACCACAGCACGTCCATCAGATGTTCCGAATTTCCCGATTTAGCACTATCAATTATGGTCCATGTTTTGCCTGCATCTTCTGTCCCCATAGTGATACCATCCAGGCCCACCATGACACCACTTTCTTCGGTACGGAATTTTATCGCCATCATACTGCCGAGACTATCCGTTTCAGTATCCTGCCATGTTTTGCCTTTATCTTCGCTCCAGAATATCCGGCCGTACTCACCTGCAACCATAAGCTTTGTATCACTAATCTTGACTATGTCATTCATGATTACGTCTTCTTCTTCGCGCATACGTGTCCATGTATTTCCGTAGTCATCAGAGTAAATAATCATGCCTACCTCACCAACAGCCCAGACTTCGCCGCCCTCGAAAGTGTGTACTCTCAATAATTTGTTGGCAATTTCAGATTTAGGGGCTTCAATCTCTGTCCACGTATTACCACCATCCTCAGTGATTAACACCACACCACCATTGCCAACAGCAATTGCACGTGATTCATCCCATGACGAAATGTCCTGTAAGTGATTCTGGTTTGGAGTTTTCTGCAGAGACCAGCTTGCACCTCTATCTTCACTGCGGAGAATTTTTCCATAGTTACCCACTATCCACAGGATCCTGGGAGTTACAGCGGAAACACCATAGATTCTGTCTCTTCTTTCGATAGCGGGTGGTGTGACTTCTTCAATTGTTACATTAGGCTTTACGAATATACCTGCCCATAACAATCCACCCACAATAACCCAGGGCACTAATGACAGTAGACTGCGTACTATTTTTTGACCAACTTTTGTATCTTTAATCCCGGTATCGGTGCCCTGATCCCCGGTTCTTTCTTTATCTGCTATGTTCATAATAACAACACTAAGTCCATAAAAATCGTGTATTAATTAATTAGCCAAAGTCTTCCTTATTACGTGCTCTTAATGGACGTAATTCTCGTTCTATCGGTATAGAAGGAACTGCTGGATATAAAGACATATCCAGCAGCTCATCCATAAGAGGGGGAGAGGTTAAACTGCTTTAACGTGCAATCTTAACCAGTTGCTTAAGTGTCACATCATCAGCTTCCACACCATCCGGGTTAGACTTCATATTTGAAGACCAGGTGGTGGAGAAATTGGCCTTGTAGTCAATCACGTGCCCAACTACAGGCATTACTGCCTTATAACCATCATCACCTATGTCCGGGCGATTTTGGAAGATAAAGAACTTCCAGAACTTGCCATTCTGATCATAGGCTTCACCTAGATAAGGACGTGGCCAATCAACTTCCATGTAAACGATCTTTTTACTGTAAGGATGACCATCAGGTGGTATACCTTCTACCACAAACACTTCACGAGGCTCCCAATTAATATGTGGTGCTGGATAGTAGTAAGGAGGAATATCCATACCCACGCTTGGAAACTCTTTAATGCTGCCCTTATGCTCTAAATCAACACTAATATCAGGGCTATGAGCAACTGCGAATACCCAGCGTTTTTCAATCAAGGTATTTGATTTATACTTGGTAGGTACCGCATCCCAGATGTCCCAATCATCATAAAGCTGTACCGTACCACCGATAGGATCCATCCAGGCTGACCCAGTTAAACGGCGCGCACGACGTACAGACTTCAGATAGGCCCAGGTATCATCCGGTCTCTTCGCACTCGGATCGTTATAGCGAATAGAGAAGGTGCCCAGCCCTTTAATATCCTGAGGACTGGAAGCCACCAAAATGGTTTTTTGCATAATATCACCATCGCCTTCCACCACTGGGCCGCCATCTAAACGACCTTCCATATAATAACGACGTGACCACCAACGTTGAATTCGCTCTACACCTTTTTTACCATCGATAAAAACGAAGGAGATGTGACGTAAATCCATAGTGGCGCCGTAGGTAGGCCCACGCAGGTTCCAGATGATCTTTTCACCTGCAGCCGGATCGTTGAGATCAATGTCCTGTGGATCGAAGAACATGCCTGCCTTCCAGCCTGTTGCCTGACGGGTGGCAGGATCGTATACCACACTAGCTTTACCATCCTGGGTCGCCTGCATGTATTTCTCATCCATTTCGATAGGCACAGAGTGCACAATTGGCATTTTTAATTGACGTTCACGGATCATCCACTCCAGACGCTCCGGGAGCATGTCTCCGACGCGTTTGCCTTCAAATTCCATGTTGATGAATTGGTCAAGATTCTCAGCTGTAAGCACTGTGCCTTCGGGCATCTCTTCAGCAGCCATACTGCTTATTGGTGCAACGATCAACATCCCAAGGGACACTAATGATGCAAAAAATATATTCCTGTTCATGTTGTGTATTCTCCTATTAATATTGTCTTGTGACTTTGAACACCAGCTGATTATCACTGGCAAACCAGTCAAAAAATGATGCTTTATTTTCAGGGGTGCCTAAAGGATTAAGATGGTCCCCAGCGCCGCCAGGTTTGAGTCCTGAAGGTTCTTTCTCATCACTAGCCCACCACAAATTAGCCTCCGCCTTGAAGCGCCAGCCATCACCAACGACAACCTCGAGAGCAGGAATAACAAAGCCACCACCATTGCTCAGGTCAGTGCCGACGACAAGCGAAGGATTGATGGTGTCACGCTTGTAATTCAACAAAGTAAACAAGGTTAGATACGCTGTGTGTTCCTTTTTCTTTGCCCCAAATGATGCAAATTCAACAATTTCATCTTCTTTATCATGATTTACAATCCAGGTATCAAACAACTGGATACTGGACAGTGATGGGCGATTGGTTTTCAGCCATTTACCTAACTTAAGCTCTTTATCAATACGCAGCATGATGGCTATCGTATCTCTTTCTTTAACACCACCCCACCCTGGTAATGATGATTCCAAATTACCAAAGTTAAAGGGTTTGTCCGGAGTCCAGGTAAATTCAGCACTTAGTGTTGAATCAATCTTTTGTGAATAACCGTTAACACTAAAACCCAGGACATTGATAATCGGGTAGACCCAGTCTCCAAGAACCTGGTTCTCGGCCACATTACCGTATTGTCTCATTGAGGTAACACCAAATGCGCCGGGCACCCCTGAGTTAACAGCAGGGTTCATAATGGGCGCAGGGTTAAAGACGTGCATATATGCAACGGAATATCCTATAGAACCAGCATTACCGGTCCACCGTGCACCATACGTGGGATCATCCTGATCACCTTCATCATTTTCGTAAGCGTTATATTGTGTAAATGCAGTAAAATCTACGCCGCGATATGGATGTGGGATCCAGCGACCACCCTCAATATTGAAATTACTACCAATAGCCTCTTTGTTATCAAGTCCGGGGCGCACAAAAGTATTCAAGCTACCATTATACTTGGGAACATCAATAACTGTGTTAATCAGAAACAACGGTTTACGCCAGTCTTCATTATTCTCGAAGAATAATCTCCAGCGATAATCAAAGCCGTGCACCAGATCCATGGCTTGAAAGAAATCACTTTCACCCCAGACCAGTTGCTGCTTACCAATACGCATATCGACATTTTTCATAGGCGTAAAATCGACATAGTACTCGCGAAAAAACTCCTGCACGGTATCGGTCTGGTACTGATCCAGATATCTACCAGAGGTTGCGGTACCTCCAGGGGATTGCAATTCAGTTAATCTTTCCAGTTCAGACAGGTAGTCGGTCTTATGTTCCAGGTCATAACGTGTAATCAGCTTCCATGACAGTGGGCCTGTATAGGCATCAAAGTCGAGGAGAAAGGTGCCCCTGGCCATGTTTATTTCCCATGTATCATTGCCTTGTGTCTCATCATTATCATCGAGAAGAACGCCCGTATACGAGCGCAGATAACCACTGACGTTGAATTCCCATTCATCTGTTCCAGCCTGTACTGGACTGGTAATTAACCATCCAGAAAAACACATTATCAAGCCAACAATCTTTAAAATATTGGTGTAATTTCTAATAAACATGTACTTCTCCCCCTAAGATATATTTCAGCCCCGTAACACTACTTTATAATAAATGAATTTAAACTTTAAATTAAGCTCTCATTCAATCTAACAATCGTGCAATACATGACTAAGATATACAATCAATATCTATACCAACTACATTAATTTGCTTGCCTACCATACTATCTTATTGTTATATATGGATATTATATAATGATATATGCATATATATAATTAAAACCGTGCCAATATTGAACGTTAATACTCCTTAACTTTGGGCAATACCGTACAAAATTCATACAGTTGCAGATTTTTTGTCTGGCTTGGATACTGCTATTGTGTAACATCAATATATATTATTCATTCACTTTCTAATCTCATTTAAGCAATTTAGACACCGTGCTAACATCAAAAAACCTGTTCTGTGCTCTTTGGCGGCGCTAATTGTAGCCTGGCCCAGACTTTTCTGTATTGCCACTGGCAAGTGACGAGATAACTCAAGCCGCAGTCGGTGACGCCTGGCTAGATGCTTATCGCGAATATCCATGAGCAAAATTTCGATACCATAATTAAGTATTAGGTAGCTAAATTTCTTGTATGTTTTATACACCCAAGATAGCTGCTGTAATGCAGCTCGCTAAAACTAATCTGACAACAAGCAAAGCTTCAGCTTCTATTACGGTTATCTAATTTAGCGACAATTTCTATGCCAAATACATTAAACTGTATACTTTAAAACATAACTCTTTGTTTCATATGCATTTACATGTGTGGAAGAGTGGTAGATTTGATGATATGTTCGTTCTATAATTGAACAGAACTGAATAAATATAGAACGGTAGGAATGATTCTAGAACGGTATAATTGCTAGAACATGAAAGTAGCCAAACCAGATTGTCGACATTAAATGTGGATAAAGTTGGTTTATGTGCTGCAATAAAGCTAGCATCACTAATATGTTGTCGACGATAATGCTGTTGGGATTTAAATCAATTTCGCTTGTAAAAGGAAGTAAATTAGTCACATCAGCATCATATCGTAGCAAATCAAGACAGTTGGAGTATATGTAGATTGCCCGTTTCCAAAACAATAAAGCCTAAAAGCAATACCACTTCTTATTCACAGAAGGAGGTTGACCGTGCCTGGGATCACTTCCTCGGTTCCGATGGCGACAAAGATAATCTCACCGTCCGTAATTTGATCGCCGATTCCTGGCAACGCAGCCTGTCCCATGGTGTCAATCCAGAACAACAGAGTGCCCCCTTATTTGCTTCTGAGGGCAGCTTGCACACTCTGCGTACGAGGAACAATGACCTCATGAATTGTGCAAGACCAGTTTTGGAACAGGCCAATTCACTACTGCGTGGTATGGAAACCGTCCTGTTTCTGACCGATTATCAAGGTCTGAACCTGAAGGTCGTTGGTGATGATAAAACACTCGATGATGCCCATGCTATTGGATTGACTCCAGGCAGCGGTTGGAAAGAAGTGATGACTGGCTCCAATGCAGTAGGTACAACAATTGCCACAGGTAATACGACTCAAGTCCACGGTGAAGAACATTTCATCCAGGCCTTTAAACCATGGACCTGTACAGCCAGTGTCATTACTGACCCCTACGACAATCAGATGATTGGTATCATTGATATCTCCGGCTTACGCAAGATATTTGATAAATATCATATCCCATTGGTGGTGGCCTGGGCCGGTCAGATACAAACCAGTCTGGCCAATAACACCCTGGAACAATGGAATGAAATTCAGGAAAATTGCAGTGATCATCATGGCAATTACCGCAATTCCGGGAACCTGCTTTTCGATAAGCAAGGTAGATTGATCAATTATTCTCAAAATGTGACATCTGTACTCAATTCTTTAGGTATAGACTATGACCCATCATCAAAATGCCGCATATCGATGGAACAATTTGGTGGTGAAGAAATCATCTATCCTCATGATGCCGGCCTCTGGATATCGGGTGACTGGGTAGAACCGGTTAAAGATGGTAATGACATCCTGGGATTTCAGCTACATGTCCCTGCCCACAAAAATGTAAGTCACCTGTATCCCGACAGGGCGGCACTACCAAATAAGTTAAAATCTAATACCGATCCATTCAGTAAGATTTACGGCAAGAGCGACTCGTTTAAGGCCAGTGCAAATAAGGCGCGACAGGCAGCCTCTACACCATTGCCAATATTAATACAGGGACAGACCGGAATCGGCAAAGACCTTTTTGCCCGGGCCATACACGACTCTAGTAATTATTCCGATGGTCCCTTGATCGATCTCAATTGTGGTGCTTTTACCCGGGATATTTTAAACAGTGAATTATTTGGCTATGTTGAGGGCGCATTTACCGGTGCAAAAAAAGGTGGCATGCAAGGTAAAATAGAAGCTGCAAACGGTGGTACCCTTTTCCTGGATGAAATCGGTGAAATGCCTATTGAAATCCAGCCCGTTTTCCTGCGGGTTTTACAGGAACGCGTGATATATCGCGTTGGTGCGATTAAACCCATCCAGGTCGATTTCAGGCTTATTTCTGCGACGAACCTGGAACTTAAAAGACTGGTCGCCGAAAACCGGTTCAGAAAAGATTTATACTTTCGCCTGTCTACAATCACCATTAGTCTTGACCCGCTTTCGGGGCGTCATGAAGATATTGAAGGGATTGCACAACTGGTACTGGAACGTACAAGAAAAGCACATACAATTGTTCCCAAATATATTTCCCCATCACTCCTGACCACACTAAAAAACAGGGAGTGGCCTGGAAACATCAGGGAACTGGTTAATGTGGTTGAATGTATGTGTTTCATGTCAGATAACGAAACACTGTCGATAGAAGATTTACCTGATGAATACCTGAGGGATGAATCGGGAATGACTTCTGAATCTCATCTGAATCTGTCAACTCAGCCAGCAGCAAGCCTGGATTCTGCTGAACGGCAAACCATCGAGGCTGGTATTAAACAAACTAATGGTAATATGACCCAGGCTGCAAAACTTCTGGGTATCGCAAAAGGCACCCTGTACCGAAAGGTAAAAAAACACGGTATTAAGAAAGCCGGGGAATTTTAATTTCACTCAAGCCCAACAATGACTGCCCCGTAAAAACCACCTCGTTCAATCAGCTCATGCGCATCTACAATTTTTTCCAATGACACCTGGTGTGCGATTCTATGTTGTAATAAATCTCTTTCCAGAAAATCTGTAATATCATAAATCGCATCCAGCTTGGCTGCCTCTGGCATCGCGTAGACCAACAACATACGTATGGTCAGATCCAGAAACATCATTCGTCTAAATGGTATTGATGGCTCCGGGACTTGCATTGATCCATAAGTTGCAATCGTTGCGCCTGTACCAGCCACGTCAAGCAGAACTGGTAAATTAGCACCAAATTCACTGTCAACAATACGATCAACACCCTTAGCTTCGGTCAATTCGGTCACTATGTTGATTAATTCATCGCCCTGGTGCGGACAAACCACGTCGGCACCTGCAGCATAGCAATGTGCCTCTGCCTCAGGATTACTGGCTGTAGCAATTACCTGTGCACCAGCATATTTTGCCCACTGAATAACATAGTGCCCAACCCTCCCGGCACCACCGATTACCAGTATTGTTTGACCTTCAACTGAACCATCGGCAAAGACACAACGATGTGCCGTCATGGCAGGAATGCCCATACAAGCACCTACATCGAAGCCAGTATTATCAGGTAATAAAACTGCACGACTGGAATCGACGGCGACATATTCAGCTGCTGTCCCGAAACGCCTGCCGTATTGTGCCTGGTATACCCAAACGCGTTCACCAATCCTTGAATGAGGTACCCCACGACCAACTGCTTCGATTGTTCCGGCTCCATCACTATGAGGAATAATAAAACCATCATTGAGTAGATCCGGGAATGCACCGGCACGTTTTTTTACATCTGAAGGGTGTACTGCTGAACAGCTTAATCGTACCAAGACCTCACCATGGGCCGGGGTCGGAGCATCTAATTCAACAAGCTCCAGTACTTCTTTAGCAGGTCCCAAGCTATTATATTGAGCTGCCTTCATGACACACCTCTTGAATATTAACGGAAATCTGTAAACAGAAAATGATATCTACCAGAAAAATTAACCAGGTTTCACCTGAATTCTAATTGTTGTAGCTTATGAAATTAATCATCATTCACAATCACCACTTTACCAAAGTGCCTGGCAGCGGCCAGATGACGATAAGCATCCAGTGCATCGCTGAAAGCAAAGGTCTTGTCAATAACTGGCTTAATGTCATTCTCAGTTATAACCTGGTTCATGGCATTGAACATCTCTACACTACCAACATAAATTCCCTGGATACGTAATAAATTAAATATAATTGATAAATTGAATGCTGGACCATCAAACCCGGTCAGCAATCCAATCATCGAGACGATGCCATTTACCCTGGTCGAAGCTATAGATTTTTCAAACGTCCCCACACCACCAACCTCGAGAACATTATCAACACCGACTCCATCTGTAAGAGCCAGCACTTCATTTTCCCAATCTGGATATTCACGATAATTAATCGTATGGTCAGCGCCGAGCTTACGGGTCCTTTCCAGTTTTTCATCGCTGGATGAGGTAATAATGACATTCGCACCCAGGGCTTTGGCAAATTGTAAACCAAAAATGGAAACACCCCCGGTGCCTAACAACAATACCGTATCACCCGCCTGCAGATTGCCCATGGAAACCAGTGCATGCCAGGCTGTGACTGCAGCACAGGGCAAGGTTGCGGCTTCTTCATATGACAATTGTTCGGGAATGGGTAATGCAGCATGTGCTTTAAGTACAAAGTAATCGGCCAATGTACCATCAATTGATCCACCTAAAGCAGAATGTAATCCTGCCATTGCCATTGGACCGCTGATCCATTCCTGGAAAAAATTGCCCATAACACGATCACCTGTTTTCAGGTTTGAAACCGAGCTACCCACTGCAACCACCTCACCTGCCCCATCTGATACAGGTATGATGGGTCTGATATCATTTCGCACATAACCACCTTGAGGAATCAACAAGTCTCGGAAATTCAATGAACACGCTTTCATTTTCACCAAGACTTCATCCGCAGCTATTACCGGTTCTGACAATTCGATCAGCTTTATATCCTCTATACCCTCAGCCGTTTGAACTTGATATGCGCGCATTATTTATCTCCCGATAATTCGATTATGTGAATATATATTATTTGTAATATATCAATTGAGAATTATTGGATACGACGCAAAACAGAAACACAGTTGGTAACACCTGAGCCACCAATATTAACTGTCATGGCGAGTTCAGGCTGTCCTTTCGCTGCCACTCCAATGGGTGAACCTGTTAGTTGTTTATAGGCCAGAGCATGCATCGATGCACCGGTTGCACCAACCGGGTGGCCTTTAGATTTCAGTCCGCCAGAAAGGTTGATCGGGCAATCTCCATCAACATCATATTTCCCTTCCATAAATTCATAGCCTGAACGCCCGGGCTCTGATAAACCCATGGCTTCTACACATAACATTTGATTGATAGTGAAACAATCGTGCACTTCGGCCAGGTCCATATCTGACACCTGCACACCTGCTTCAGAACAGGCTAGTTGCACAGCATGTTTTGCCGCTTGTAATTCATGTAATGATTCCTTGCGTTCACTCATCATCATACGCTGTGTCACATGACCAATACCTGACAGTTCAACGGCATGATCAAAACTGGATTTTGCATTCTCGGTCGAGGTCAGGACTACTGCAGCAGCGCCATCAGAAATCAATGAACAATCATGTAACCTTAATGGCGGCGCAATCATCATATTTGACCCTCTGCCTGAATCAGGTAAATCCAGAATAGCCTCTGCTGTCACCAACTGAAGTTTATCCGGCACACTACCAGGACCAAAGTGGGCCATTGGATTTTGAATTCCATTACGATAATTCTGTGCAGAAATATGAGCGAGCATGATGCGTAATTCTTCGTCACTTAACTGATGTTTTTTCTGATAAGCCTGTGCCATTTCACCAAACAGTCCCGGAAAGGTCACACCCTTGGAGCCCTCATCCGGCCAGTAGGAACTACAGGCCAGGGCATGGGTTACGCCTTTCGTATCAAGTAAACTCATTTTTTCTACACCAATGGCAAGCACATTCTTGAATCTGCCACTGCCCACGGCATAGGCTGCATTATAGATAGCAAGAGATGATGTCGCACATGCCCCTTCTGTTCGTGTGGTTGGTTTATAGAGTAGTTCTACAGGATCAATTTCCAATGCCAGTGGACCAACATGTTCCTGATTCACAAACAGGGAAGGTGAACAGGAACCAAGCCAGATAGCATCAATGTCCTTTGCTTCAAGACCGGCATCGGCGATAGCGCCCGCACCTGCTTCGACTATCAATTCATAAAAGGATTTAAGGTCTTCGACCTCACCTGTTTCACGGTCGCGCTTAACGAATGCACCAAATTGAGTATTGTGTGCTCCAACCATACTAATATTCATCTAAGTATCCTCACCACCTTATAGTGGATGTTTAAATATAAAATAAAAATTCATTTTGAACTATGACATAGCATAATCATATCTTCCGTTCGGCTTTGTCCCAAAACACCTTACGTATATCCTTTTTCAACACCTTGCCTACCGGACTGCGGGGCAATTCATCCCAAAACAATATTTGCTTTGGTGTTTTAACACTGCCGAGTTTTTCTTTGCAGTAAGTAATAATTTCCTGCACATCAGGTTTGATATTCTTGTCTTTTAATTCCACTACCGCTGTAACTTGCTCCCCCCATTTTTCATCAGGTATACCAATCACAGCACAATCCTTAATCGCCGGATGCCCCCAGATCAATTGTTCTATTTCGCTGGGGTAAACGTTAAAGCCACCGGATATAATCATGTCACGCTTGCGGTCAACAATAGTAACGAAACCATGTTCATCGAGAATACCGATATCACCGGTGCGTTGCCAGTCACCAACACGTATTGCTGCAGTCGCCTCCGGACTTTTGTAATAAGCACGCATTAAAAGATTTCCCTTAACAACAATCTCACCTTCCTCGCCGAAGGGGAGAGTATTTCCTGCATCATCCATAATAGCCAGTCCAACCTGGGGCGGAGCCTTGCCACATGAACGTAACCTGGAAACGTCATTCTTTTCCAGTGCCTTTATATGATCATGAGTAGATAGAAATGTACAAAGCATGGGCGATTCAGCCTGGCCGTAGGTTTGCACCATGACAGGGCCAAAAACAGCTATCGCCTCCTTGAGTTTCTCTACTGACATGGGTGCTGCTGCATACCAGAAATACCTTAAACTGGAATAATCATAATCCTTCACACCATCATAGGCCAACAACATATAGATAGCTGTTGGTGGCAAAAATAGATGTGTCACCTGGTAGGTTTCTATCGCCGATAGCAATTTATCAGGAACCATACCATCCATAACGACAAGAGAGGCACCCTGTAATATTGGTGCAAAAGAGGACACACCCGCAGCATGGGTCATGGGCGCAGAAACCAGGTAGCAAATAGGAATATCCGGAGCAGGCATTAAATCTATCTGTACCGAAACCATGGTTTCCCAGGTAGCTCCTACCCATTCAGCCAGTTTCGAATCACCTGTGGTACCGCCAGTTGCGAACAAACTTATTAATTGCTGTTCATCGTCATTATGTGTTACATCCTGATCGTCAATATCAGAAGTCCCTGTTAAAGATTTAATATCAACCCCGGCTATTTCCTGACCATTGAATGGTAATCTCTGGTTTTCAGGAGAAAAATTATCCAGTTCCGGATGAGAATCAAGGATGTCATTATCAACAATGAGAAATTTAGTGTTCGATTTACCAAGTAATTTTAAATTGGACTCTATAGTGCCCCTGACATTAAGCGGTAACCAGATTGCGCCAATTTGTGAAATGGCAAAGATACAACAATAGGCTGCTACAGAGTTAGGGGCGTAGGTCGCAACAACATCCTGCGATTTAACACCCTTTTCAGTCAACAGGGCAGCTATATGTTGTGAGACATTGAATACTTCCTGATAGCTGAGTGATATATCATTATCGATATCGATAAACCTGGCATTACCACTGGTAAAGGCCGGACTAAGTTTCAGAATATCAATAATGCGCATTATCTATCACAGAGCACGGTCTGCCCCTGCATTATTCTCTCAGGCTTGAGATGGTCTCAAGAACAAATTCAGGTTTGGTGTCTTCTGGAATAGTTAAATAGTAAAAACCTTTTTCATTGCCAGGCAATTCATCAGTGCCCTGCCCTGCCCATATAGAACTGGAGATATCAACGCCCATGGAACTTTCTTGCGCAGATGAACCGGCTGGGACAATAGAAAAATTGACATCATCTGGTAAATCAAAACTCTCACCAGTGAAGGGTAGATGTAGGCCAACAGACCAGCGATAATGTTTCGCAACATTGAAGACAGGCTGGTACCAGGATATCTCTTCCCCACTTTCAGGCATCAAGGCTGAATCTTCCATCAGCAGTACACCTGAAATATCCGTTTCACTGTAGTACCTGAGAAAATCAGCAACATACATTGCTGCCGTATCCACATGTGATTCTTCCGGAATAACCTCATCACCATTGGCTGCCTTATGTGCTTTTGCAAGCAAGGAACGTGGAGAAGGCATAACCAGTACTATAGGTACTGCCCCTGCATAATTATTACTCACCGCTGTCAGCACCTCAGCCAATAATTCTCTTGGTGCAAAGGCCTCAAGCATCTTCTTCAGTGCAACAGTTATGCGTTTCTTACCCGCCATGGACGGGATCGCATCTTCATCATCCAGCATCCAGTGATGAAATAGATCCCACACATCCAGAACAACGACTTCGGCACTGACCAGACCATGGGCCTGACTATAGAAAGACATATAAGAGGCCGGTGTCGTCCAGGGATTCTCACCCTCGCCCAGCAACAATTTCTTGGTATAGGCATTGAAGTCGATCCAGAGTCTGGGCGCACCTTCTCCGGAAGATAAATGGTTAACCAGGTCAATAGACATGATTACTTTCTATTATCAGTCGAAGCTATACCTGACTCTTCCCGGACGGCTTCAAGTTCGGCTTCCAGTTTCGCAATCTCGACATCTTTTGGATGTTCAAAGTATACGGGGCCGGGATTTTGCGGATCACGTTTATCGTCATTACTTCCCGCATAAAGAAAGCTCATATCGCTGTTCCAAGAACCATAAAATGGTATGTCTTCCGGTGGTTCTGATTTGACATGTTTCTTGACAAATTCAGCATAGGGAACACCTTGCTTTTTACGTTGTTCCCTGTATTCAGCACGGAGCTTGTTCGTTGCTTCTTCATCAACGACCAGGGTCTCTTCATTAAAGGCGACATGATAGATTTTCTTGGCCCAATCAGGAGTGATCAACCTCTCCTCTATGTCTTTAATCACCAATTGCGGATCACGCTCCAATACATCACCGTATCCACCACCCGACCCTTGAGAGATCATGTACAATTCACCGCGCTTCGAGAGTGAAAATCCAAGCCCCATATGATGTGTACTATACTTGGCATTCTCATAAGGTTGTTCATTCATGGTTTCTGCTATTGAGTGCTTGAATTTTTCAGGCTCCTCCAGCATTACATCATAGACATCAACGTCCTCGACTTTACATAAGGGATAGGCACCACAGGCATAGCCACCAAACAAACCCTGTATTGGAGGTGATTTAGAGCCGACACAGGTCGTCATGAAGCCCCATTGTTCACTGTCCTTGGTTGCAACAATCTGGGTATAGCCCATACCACCACGATATTTGCCCGGGGCCTGCGTGTTTGTGGTCATTTTCTTTGATACCAGTTGCAAGAAAGGCACATCTTCTTCATTCATCTCCTGCTCACCAATATCTGCCATTGATGCAAAGATGGGAGCCAACGAATGCTCACCATCCATGTCCATGCGTGCCCCACCGCCCATGCCATTCAAGTCGGCACAAAGATTACCCAACATTTCACCATGCTGGTTCATGCCACCCCAGATGTAGGTACTAATCATGTTGTACCAGGGTGCAATAACACGAGTGTGTTTAACAGGAAGACTGTAGAGGAATTTGGCTGTCGCATGCTGTGCAACGGTAAATGCCTGAAAGATTGACATCAAACTCTGTGAGTTCGGTGCGTTAACACTGCCATCAACAATAGAACAGGGCGTCGTAATAACTTCAATGGGCGCAAAAGCAGCCTGACCCCGCGGTAAATCTGGCCAGATGTGGTTTAAAAATGCCTGGGCCATCATGCCTTTTGCGCCGGGTAATGCTGTATTGATCGCACGGTTCGTTATCTCGGGGCTTGAACCGGTCAAATCAAAGATCAGACGGTCACCCTTCTTGGTCAAAGTACAATTAAGTTTGATTAATGCATTCTCGCGCAGGGTGCTATCCATGGTGCAGTAGGTTCGCACTGTCATATCGGGCCATTCGGCAATACGTCGACGTACCTCTGCCATAACATTATCATTGGTGCTGCGTAGACAAGCCGTCAAGGCCTCCACGCCATCTGTTGCCAATACTTCTCTAATGCGTTTTTCAAGGCGCATACAGGCAAACAGTTTTACCTTCATATCTTCGTATTGCAATTTTGGTTCGCGTACTGAATTTTGCAGAAAGGTCAGGATATCCCTCTTCAGTTCATAATTTTCAACAACCTTAAAGGGGGGCATTTTCAGGCCTTCATCAAACGGCGATTCTGCCATGGAGGGCATGCCACCTGGTTCGATCGCACCATTTTCACCTTCGTGTACTGTAGCGGCTACCCAACAAATCAGTTCCCCTTCATGATAAATAGGCATAATCATACTCTGGTCTGTGTTATGCACATTACCGTAACGCGAGTCATTGTGGATAAAACCATCGCCTTGATTTACACCAACGGTTGGCTCATGGATCCAGTTTTTGATAATAAATTTTATCGGATGATGAACCAGGACAGAGAAAATCAGTACGCCACCAGCACTACCAATTGTCAGATCACCTGATGCTGAATAAATCCCGGTAATAACATCACCCCATTTAGCGCCAGGTGCCGCGCCCATTTGCTCAAGCATCTCATAACTTTCATCACAGGCCGACTGCATTCGGTCACGTATTGAGGCCATTTGATGCGGGTCATTATGTTCTTTGACACATTTCTTTTCGTAATCCGTGATTGGCATGATGTCATGCGATTTCATGATGTCCGGATCAGGCCCAAGGAACAAGGTAGTGTCCTTCAGGAATTTTGCAACTAGTTCCTGATCTTCAAGAGTTGCTTCTGCGTTGACTTTATCGTTCATAATAATATTACCCCTTTAATTCTTTTCATCACGCAGGAACCAGACAGCACCCTGCTCAGCTGAGACATATTTCCAACCTTTTTCGATCAGGTAGGTGGTGACATCAGATGCCACAATGCCAGGACCAACGATCTCTGTACCTGGCGGTATGTCTGGTTTGTGCCAGACCGGCGTGTCAACAGCTTTATCCTCACCGACAAAGTAACACTTGCGCGTAGTTGCTGGCTCAGGCGGTGCCTTACGCTTGTTTTCAGCGACAGGTTTGATGTGTTTGAAGTGAACTGTTTCATGTTCTACATATGAAGCCACTCGAACCGTATTGATACGAATTCCCGCTTCCGGCGCCTGGCTACCTTCACCAAATCGTTTGCCATAGTCAGTTGAAAACAGATCCAGAATACTGAGCACATCTGCAGCAGATTCAAGCGTATGCTTTGGAACCACTACTGTGGTTTGTACCAGCTGGTTACCGTAGCGCATATCAAGTTCCAGGGAATGCAAGATCTTGTCTCCATCAACACCCTGCCTTAATAAATCAGCTTCCCCACGCCCACTCAGATCCGCAACAATACCGTTAAAGCGATCATAGTTATCAAATACATGACGGGAATTTGAATCATACAACACCAAAAACAAAGAGTTTTCATGAATATGCATTTGATGCATATTACCCGCACCCACTGCAGAAAAAACTGAACTCATGGGTGTCGCCAGAATTTTATCAATGTTTAAGCGGCCAGCAATACCACAACAGTGGAGCGGTCCATTTCCGCCATACGCCAGCATGGTAAAATCTTCAGGGTCATAGCCTCGTGCACGCAACTCCGTATTCACACCATTGGCCATGTTGGCATCGACTTTTTCCTTAATCATTAAGGCGGCTTCTACCACCTCAACATCGAGATCATCACAAAGTGCTTCTTCAATCGCAAAATTTGAACGTTTTAGATTCAGCGGAATACTACCACCGGCATAATTTTCTGCGTCTAGATAACCCAGAGTCAAATCAGCATCTGTCACCGTTGGAAACATGCCGCCACGATCATAACAGGCTGGACCAGGATCAGAACCCGCACTTCTTGGTCCAACGGCAACCGTTTCATACATGCGATCATAAGATGCGATAGAACCACCGCCGGCACCCAGTGTCACCAGGTGAACCATAGGCACAGAAACCAGCCAACGGTCAATCACCGGGTTAAAATCATAGTGCTTGATTCCACCTTCGACGACAATACCAATATCATAACTGGTACCACCCATGTCGGTTGATACAACGCTGCCAAGGTCGGCTTCTTTAGCCAGATGTTCGGCCGCACTAATTCCTGAAACAGGGCCAGAGTGGATTGTCTGTAATGCATCAGTAGAATTTAGCTGCGCCATACCACCAGAATTATGGATGACCAACATTGGTTTCTCATAAGCATGTGCACGCAGATTCTGCTCCAACTGTGTCATCGCGTGATACATGGTTGAATGCAAATAACCATCGACAATGGCCGAAGAAGCACGAACATATTCGCCCTTTCGTCCGGCAACACGATGAGACAGGATGACCGGGATAGCCCCCAGCAAATGTGAGGGGTATTCGTCCAGAAGGATTTGTTCCACGCGCTTTTCATGCTCCGGGTTAACCACCGAATTTATCAGGCAGACAACTATGATCTGTGCGCCCTTATCAACCAATGTCCGGATCTTGTTTCTAAGGTCTGGCTCATCAAGCGGCATTACCAGCTTGCCTTCAAAATCAAGACGCTCACGTACACCTTCGATCATGTGTGGCAATACCAGGGGATCCGGGCGTTGTGCATCCGGCAGATTTGCCATACCTAATTTATCCAGTCCCTCACCATAGCCTCTGGCACGACTCAAGGGTACTGTCGATTCAAAGCCGGCAGTCACTAACATGCCAATACGCGGGCCCTTGTGTTCAATCAGGGCATTGGTGCCCAGTGTTGTCGCATAGCGAACAGAATCAACCTGGGAGAGGATATCTTCCATCGTAATATTCAGCTCGTGATAGGCCTTTTCTACCGCCTCGTTGAAGCCCAGTGCCAGATTTTGATGCGTTGTTAATGCCTTGGTTTCAATATACTTGTCATCCCAAACCAAAAAACAATCTGTGAACGTACCGCCGATATCTACTGATATTCGTTTCATAATCTACTTTCCTATTACTTTAGTAGTTTGATTTATAGTTCATAAAGGCATAACCAGAATTAATGGTTATGCTGATGACGTTTACTTGCACCTAATACATCTGGTCCAATAGTCACTTCCGTTATTTCCTCTCTATGGCTCCACTGTTCTTTAAGTGCATCGACATCAACTTCCATATCATAGAGTGGTTCATGGCCTGGCATTGCGTACTCAACTTCGACCTGGGTAGCGCAATCTGGACAATAGAATTCAAGAATATTGACCCAGTCCTTATCCGGGCAAAATGTAAAACGGTATTTTTCCGGATCGATCACATGCGGATGAATATCTGCCGGGTCACGGTTGTATACCAGCAAGCCTTCTTTATAGTTGCCCCTTGCCGAACCAATCACATGCTCACAGACACGACATTCCCAATTCTCTGTATCAAGATCAATACGGAGATATTCAGTCATTAGTACTTTCATTATTTAGTCCCCCTGGTGATACGGATATCACCTGCTTCAGTCACGACAAATTCCCAGCCCTCTAGTACCAGGCAAGTGAAAAAGTCCTCTTCAATTATTGCAGGGCCGCTGCCATGTGCGCCCGGGGCCATATAGCTGACCTCATAAACAGGTACATCCTGCCACTCCTGATTCTCACCCATGATTGAACGGTTTGTTGAAGATTTGGCTGGATTAAGTTTTTCAACTTTGGCTTGTGTGTTATCTTCAATTTTCAAGGGTTTCCTGGCCGAAACTTCCAGGGTAATTGAATCTGCACCTGATAATTCTTGTGGAAAAGCGATATTTTCATCCAATTCATGGACCGATTCTTCTGTACCTTTTTCACCCACTAATTGAGCACTTATTTCATAGTCACCTTTGGCAAAGCCTTCAGCAAACATATCACGTTCTGCCCTTTCAAAAAGTAATGCATGAGCTTCCGCAAGAGCTTTTTGTTTATGATCTGTCAATACAACTGAATAATTCTGCCCAATATCGCAGGAACCAATTCCAAAGGCACTAAATACAGCGGCCGTCTTTGGTACAAACACGGTATTGATACCTGCTTTTTCAGCAACACCACAGGCATTCATTGGGCCTGCACCACCAAATGCCAGTAATACAGTATCTTCTTTGATCTCGGCAAAACCACTGAGTGCATCAGCAATCTTTTGTTCATAGGCGCTGCGAAGCTTATGTAGTGCTTCATCAGCAGAAAGACCCAACGGTGTCGCTATATTCTCATCAATTGCAGCGCGAGCTCTTTCAACATCGAGTGCCAGACCACCACCAAAATAAGTAGAGGGATCCAGCAAACCCATCAATAAATTAACATCCGTAATGGTAGAGTTTTTACCACCTCGGCCAAAACTTGCAGGCCCGGGAACGGCCCCTACACTTTCGGGACCCACTTGAATGGCGCCATCTACTATGGACAAGATAGAACTTCCACCCACACCCTCACTGAGTATTTCACATAATCCAAAAGAGATAGCTATGCCCTCAACCTTTCCCCGCCTGTCTTCATCAACATTAAAGTTAGCAACATATCCAATATCCGTGGTGGTTCCACCGATATCCATTGATAATACATTGGTAAGCTTATACTCCTTGCTGAAAGATTTAACCCCTTCCATTCCCCCGCGTGGACCAGAGCTGTAACTTTTGAGCGCTATTGTTTTCGCTACCCGTGAGGCATTACCGTCGTTACGGAAAATCAACAATGGGTTCCTGGTACGATATTCACGCAACCGATTTTCAGCATTGTAAAGAAAGCCTTCCATCGCAGGATGAAGAAACGAATTGAGTAGAGCAGTCCAGCCTCGACGATCGGCTGAAATATCATCAACCAACTCACTGGCAAACAGCATTGGCACGGCACCCAATAAATGACGCGGGTAAGTATCAAATGCAATCAACTTGAACTGCGATTCGTACTGACCTGCCTGATCGGTGTCAAAACATACCACAATACGATTTGCACCATTTGACGTCAGTGTAGTGATAACCGTCGCCAAATCTGCCGCCTTTGATTTATCACTCAGATCATCAAGGTCAATTTCTCCGACCCGGTCTCCAACTAAAAAGTCATACAACTCTTCATCGTGAACTCTTAGTCGTTTACAAAGATCAGCGTTGCCTTTATTCAAAACCAGTCCCAGTTTTGGCCCCTTGCGTTCAACTATTGCATTGGTTCCCTGGGTTGTTGAGTAACGAATATGCTCAACTTCGGCCAGCAGCTTGGCAACATCTTCCTCGCCATAGACCTCCTTCGAGACAGCGCGTAAGCCATCAAAAAAGCACTTACTCAAGTCATAGGGTGTTGTTAAGGTCTTCGTTTTATAAAAATTGTCATCTTTTAGTACACATATATCCGTCAACGTACCACCGTTGTCGATATTTACTTGCATTCCCATAGCGAGTTACCTTTGTTGATTGTTCTAACTACGTTGCTTTCCTGGAGTGAAACTCAAGCAGCAGACATGAATTTAGAATTACTGTTTTACTTGTTTATTATTTGTGAGATATATACTAGCAACCATTGTGCCAAGAGCATATTTTCTAACCTTTCGTGGATAACTAAATGTTTTTTAATGAGTTTATTCTGAATATTAATCAGCTAAAGGTTTCATAGACCGTTCAATAATAGTACGCATTGGATCACTTTCATTCTGAATAGTCATTAATTATGGGTACAAACCCGGAAATATGCTCACTCACCAGACCCTGATTTGGAGTCTATTTGTATGAAGTTGATGATTTCCCAACAAATTACTGATATTTGAGTGGGGGTTTGAAATACGCTCTCAGACGTTCTTGACCCGAATCATCAACTTGCCACTGTTGGCTCCGGTGTATAGTTTTTTCACTGTATCCAGTGCATTCTCAAGACCATCGATAACATCCAGACGAACCTTGATCTTGCCCTCAGCCAGCCACTGGCTCAGGGCCGAGATTGCCTCAGGATAACGGTCAACATAATCAAGAATAATAAAGCCCTGCACCTTGAGTCGCTGCATCAGGATCATTGGATAATTCTTTGGCCCCGGCACATCCTCTGTCGCGTTGTATTGCGAGATAAGTCCACAGGTTGAGATACGGCCCTTTAAGTTCATTAACTTGAGACAGGCATCAAGGATATCGCCGCCCACATTATCAAAATAGATATCAATTCCGTTTGGACATGTACGTTTCAGTGCTTCAGCTACATTTTCCGTTTTGTAATTAATAGCCTGATCAAAGCCCAGTTCCTCAGTAATCCATTGGCATTTCTCATCCGTGCCGGCAATTCCAACAACGTGGCAACCCTTAATCCTGGCAATCTGGCCTACGATCGAACCGACAGCACCGGCAGCAGCCGAAACCACCACAGTTTCACCAGCCTGCGGCTCAGTAATATCAAGCAGTCCGAAATAGGCAGTTGGACCAACCAGGGCAAGGGTAGCGAAGGCATCGATTACCGGAACTGAGCCAATATCACCCAGAGGACTAACTGTTTCCGGGCTGGCTACCTGATAGTCTGCCCAGGTACCAATGCCACTGACAATATCACCCTCTTTAAACGCTGTATTCTTGCTTTTAATTACCGTTCCGCAAACCACACCACGCATCGGAGCATCAATTGCTACAGGCGGCATATATTGATCCATATCACTCATCCATATCCGATTGGTCGGATCCAGTGACAGGTAATTAAGACGGAACAGACATTCGCCATCTGCTGGTTCGGGAATAGATTCTTCTTCGAAACTCAGGTCATCATCACTTATATCGCCAACAGGCCGTTTACGTAATCGCCAAACATGATTAGTTTCAGACATTTAAATATCCTCCCAGAGGTTTATGAAATCAGAATTTGTGAAACCATTGAAAATTTAATTCTCATAGGACAACAGCTATCAAATTAGCAGTTCATGCAAGGACTATAGTTTATAAGCGACACGGGTTGCTCATTTATGATTGTATTTAGTCATTTACTAATTGAAATACCTGATACTCCACCTTGCCTGGAAGCAGACGACCCTGTCCCACGCAAAGGATATTATTCACCCAGGTATAACGTGGATCGCCAGTTTGCATGCGTGGCTGGGTGAAGAAAACCTGATCTCCAAAATTAGTATCACCTTCACCAGCGAGTGCTGCCTGTATGCCAGGGGTGAATTCCAGTACACCAAAGTATTGTACATAGATGATGGCACCGTCATCAGTTTCGAAGGTTGCACGCACATCCAGGTGTCCATAACCTTCACTAACGGTCATCCAGTCAGCACAACTCGCATCACGTAACTTGCCATTTAGTTTTTCCCCTTTGAATTCGCCGCCATGTACTTCTATAATTAAACGATTACCGGATGGTGCGCTGCCAACATCAAGTACAGTGCCTAAATTTGCGTAATAAGTCATAAGTGGTTCAAGCTTCATGGTACGTCCTCTCATTGAATTGAGTTATGTAGAATTGAATTATATAAATAATAAAATATGAATTTGTTAATGCCATTTTATACCCTAATACAATTTATATTTTGAATCAAAGAAATTGGGTTTTTGACTCATTGCTTATTTTGAACTGAAAATTACCTTCATGAAGGAGCTCGGCATTCGAACCGAAACTTAATTCGGTAAAATCAACATCGCCAAAATTATTGATTCTAATGCAAGTGCTGGAGCGCGTTCCGTATGTTGCTGAGTGTATGAATCGCGGTGCCAACATGCGTTCCAGTTCTATGCCTACACCGGTATCCGGCAACTCATGGTCGGGAGCCAGCTTACGATCCTGTAATATCGACAATAATTCCCTGCTGTCCACATTTTGCTTCAATGCTGATTCCAGGGCCTGTTTGCCTGACATCACCTTTGGCCAGGAACTATCCAGCAGATGATTACTAAGACCATAAATACCTGGTGCAAGTACCTTTTGCTGGCCTGACTGACTTGAGTAATAAAGCAATTCATCAGCTGTGCCGATAAGTAAATTGAAAGGGCTGTACAGACTCGTATTTATATCATTGTTAAACTGTCCTGGTGATTTTTCCCCCAGTAGATAGTCAGTGACCAACAGACCCCGCGAACATGTTTGTGCAATTTCGGATGGCTGCTTGAAAACAGGAACCCGGTAGTTAGTGACTGCGGCAAAACGACCATTCCGTCTAATCCCCAGCCACGAACCTCCAGCTATTTCATCACGCCCGGCCAGTAGTTGTTTCTCATCGTCCCAGAAATGAGCAGATGTCGTAGGCCGCTCATAATACTCATCTCGATTAGCCAGCAACACCAATGGATTGTCATCCTGCATTTTCCAGGCAAGTAAGATAAGACACATAATTTCATCGTAGCATACCATCCCCTACATGATTGCCAGAGGCTGGATAAGAAAGTTCTTTGCCAATGGCTGTAGGGGTAAAACTATCGCCTCTAATTTATGCCAGCTGCTACATATACTATTACGTCCTGGTCCACTGATAGTCAGAAAACATTTCATCAACCTCTGTCTGAAACAGGTGGTTTGAATAATTACTTAATGTTTTTACAGCTACCGCCAATACAACTTCAAGGACATGACGTTCTGTGAAACCGGCATTAATGAAATCATCAATTTCATTCTGCGATAAAAAACCGCGCTTTCGCACCACTATCTTGCTAAATTGGCAGAGGGCCTCTAATTCGGCATCAGGCACAGGTTGATCATTACGAATGGCTTCAAGTATGTCTGCCGGTACGCCTGACATCTGATCTGCGAGCATACTGTGGGCCGACATACAATATTCACATGCGTTCTCATGGCTGATAGCAAGGAAAACAACTTCCTGCTG
>Ga0164315_10000532_pt1 | contig 26748 bp, 26 predicted proteins | sample GuaBasSedimGuay6_FD_113737 | JGI IMG/M metagenome (GOLD analysis project Ga0164315, IMG submission 113737) | Subseafloor sediment microbial communities from Guaymas Basin, Gulf of California, Mexico - Guay6, Core 4569-2, 0-3 cm | ecosystem: Environmental > Aquatic > Marine > Hydrothermal vents... | reverse complement strand
GTTACAGGCATTCCTGCGGCGACGCGGGCTGAAGCGGCTGATCGCCGTGCTGCTGATCGTCTCTGGGGTGTGGACTGTGTATCTCACAATCACCCATACGGGACACACCGTAAACCCATCCCTGGGGGCTTGGGCCCACCATCCATGACTCACACAGTCCCATATGGCTGACTATTCACTTCCACCTCCATAGCAGCCTTACTCTATCCCTGTTCAGAATTCCAGGTAAAATTCCCGCGCGCTACCGAATAAGGGGCAATCAATAGTTACTCTTGATCGACGGTGAATTACACTCTGGTCGATGACTTTATCCCGTTTCGCACTTTATGGTCTCGGCCTTTTGTTGCTCTGCTTGCTGGGCGTCGGCATCTATTGCTACCAGAATCTGCCGTCGCTAGCGGCGCAGCAGGCCAAACGATACCTACAGGCGTACGGTGTGCAGGATCTCGACTTTGAGGGATTTGAAGTATCCAATAACCACTTCAGCTCTGCAAGACTATGGCTACGCGGTGAACAGGATGGCCTGGCATTTGAGGCCACGCTGTCATCACTTGAGATCGACTATGACTGGCGTATGCTGTTGACTGGTCAACTGCAATCCGTAGCTCTGTCTAATCTGGATATTGCACTGGAGGAAACCACAGCCAGCAAAGAACCGTCCGCCACCACGGTGAGTATAGAGAGCTTACTACCCCAACCGCTGATTGCGCAGCTGCCGTTGCAGTCTTTGGAAATCAAAAAATGGAGCCTGGAATATCGGTCACCCGCATTGCCGTTGATAGCCGCAACGGGTAATTTGCTGATTGAGGAGCAGCTACGTCTACAGGTGAAAACAGCCTACCTGGACAGCCATATCGTGGCGGAGCTATGGACGGTTGAGCAGCGGCAATCGCTGGGCGCAAAGATTTTTCTGCGCGACAGTGAAACCAATATCATGGAACTGACGGCGCAACTGCAGCGTATAGCGCCTGATGAGTGGCAGTGGAGCCTACGCACAGAACTGGAATATGGTTCGACCCTGGCCTGGCTGCGCCGGCTTGCCCTGGAAACGGAGTTACCACTGGATATCCCGGCACCCGAGAACCTGATATTACGGGGAAACAGTCAATTCAGTGCACAAATCAAACATCCGGATTTGTTGCAAATTTCATCTGCGACAGGCCAGTCCATGCTGGAACAGTTCAACGCTAATATCAGCGTCGACAGCACCATCACACAACTGGATTATCCCGCTGTCATCAAAGGCCTTGCGGGAGACCTGGATATCACGCTTGAACTTGACGCCGGAGTCGCCGAACTACTTGTTGCCACCACTGAGCTAAGCGGCCACCTCTGGACTGCGCAATTGTCACTGCCACAAGATACCCTGCGCTGGTTGCGCTGGGACAAAACAACACCGCTACGCTGGCAAAACTCCGAGCAGGTCAAAATTAGCCTTGCCGGCGAAAACGAATGGTCTTTGCAACTGCGCGACAACCTGCTGGTACTTGGTGGCAAAGATAGTCAGGTGCGCTTCGAAGCACTGGACCTGGATGCGGCCATTTATTCCGGGGAACGGTTACAACTAGACACCCAAATCAGCACCAGCATCAAAACCCGACTGCGTAAGCAGCAACTGCCGCAGATGGAGCTGGCACTCAGGCAACAGGGCTCGATTGAGCAAAGCGAATTCAGTATTCTGCTGGATGACACTGCCCAAAGCGTCAGTATGAGCCTGCTGGGCAACGCGGACCTGAATTCAGGGAGGGGGAAATATAGCCTCAACGCGCGCAGCCTGGATCTCGCCTACGCGGCCAGCACCGCGCTGCCGCTGCTGCAGAAGTTTGATTTGCTGCAACAGAGCGTGGATATCCTGAGTGGGACGATAAGTTTCAGCAGTGAATTAAAGAGCAGGAATTTTGACGTCACAACCTGGCAACAGCAGGCAAAACTCAACATCCAGAACCTGTCCGGCAGCTATGACGAATACCGCTTTGAAGGAATGAAACTGGCTGCCAACTGGTCGGGCATTGAGCGATGGAAAACGCAGCGGCCAGTTGAATTTTCCATGGCAAAGCTGGACGTGGGTTTTGACGTGGTAGATATCCAGGCGCGGCTGGATATTCCAAAAAGCGCGCCTATCGCGCAACCGGTGGTAAACATTGAGCAATTCTCCGCCGGCATGTTCGGTGGAAGAGTCTATCTTCCCCAGCCAAGGCAATGGGACTTTGGCGCCGAAACCAACCGACTCACCCTGCGCGCTGAAAAATGGCAACTGGCAGATATTGTCGCATTGCAACAGGACCAGGATATCAGGGCATTGGGCGTGCTGGAAGGCGAACTGCCGGTAACGATGACGGCTGGCCGGATCATAATAGAAAAGGGCTATCTGCGAGCATTGCCGCCGGGTGGCAGCATTCGCTATATTGCCAACGAGGCCAGTCAGGCGCTGGCCGTCAGCAGCCCGGAGTTGGGGCTGGCCCTGGACCTGCTCAGCGACTTCCAGTATCAGGTTTTAAGTAGCGAGGTAGATCTGGACGAAAAGGGCAACCTGCTGCTGGGGCTTTCCCTCTCGGGCAAAAACCCCGCTCAGTATGAGGGGCGGCCAATCAACTTCAATATTAATCTTGAACAAAATCTCGACCCCCTGTTACAAAGTCTGCGACTAAGTGATAAGTTGGTGGAGAAGATAGAGGGTCGCCTGCAGTGAACTTTATGGCGTCTTATGACTCCAATTTACAAAGCCGCTCAAGGGAAGTTCAATGCGAATACTGGTTTATTCATGCCTGCTGTTAATGTCGGTAGCCTGTGCGCCCACGGTACAGGTTAAAGCGCCGGAAGAACCGATCACCATTAACCTGAACGTAAAAATAGAGCACGAAATACGTGTCAAGGTCGATAGAGAACTTGATGACTTGTTTTCCGAAGACAGCGACCTTTTCTAGGAGAATCATACGATGACTTTCAAAAAGACTTCACAGAAAGCCCTGGGCACCCTGGCATTGTCGCTCTTGATGGTCCTGCCCGCTTTTGCGCTGGACCTTGGCGAGGCGAAATCGGGGGGACTGGTGGGAGAAACCAACAGCGGCTATCTTGCCGCAGTAAAGCCATCAGCCGAAGTGGATAAGCTGGTGGCCAGCATTAACAGCAAGCGCAAGACCCATTACCAGCAGATAGCCAAGAAGAACAACATCAGCCTGCAGGCCGTTGAGGTTCGTGCCGGCCAGAAAGCAATGGGGAAAACCCCCGCTGGCGAATACATCAATTCCGGCGGTGGCTGGAAGAAAAAATAGCGACCAACTTCTCCCGGGAGGCTCAGGGCGCGTTGGCTAGCGTACCTCATGCCGGTGTTAGTCACTTTTGCCAGCGCCGCGACACTCGGGGGACGCGGGTGTGTCCTGTTGGCGTCGGTGCCATTCATCCGCGGTATAAGTGTGCAGCGCCAGTGCGTGCACCGGTCCCTCCAGCTGAGCCGTAAGCGCCGCGTAAACCTGCTGGTGCCGCGCCACCTTGCGCCTGTCGTCAAAGGCCTCGCTGACCACTATCACACGGAAATGGGTTTCAGAATTGGGCGGCACACTGTGCTGGTGGCTCTCATTGGCCACATCCAGAAAAAGGGGGTTGAACTGCGCCTTGAGCTGCTGCTCGATTTCTTGTTGAATGGTCATATCGGCTTCCGTAAAAATACATCATGTAACTTCATGGTCTCTGAAACATGGCGCAATATCGGGTGGGTATACGATCACTCACAGGGGAGTGTTGGCCACAATGAATCAGGCCATTATCTTAACAGAACCAGAGCCCGGGGCCAGACGCACGGCAGCGCCCGGCGCGGGGCAAGACCCACAGACAAGTAATGCGTATACTGTGCTAAAAATATAACGGAACCCGGCTTATGGAAACGCGCTACAACGTTTATTTCGCCGGTCAGTTGCTGTCGGGACAGGAACTGGCCAGTGTCCGTGACAAGCTGGCCAAACTGTTCAACGCGGACCAGCAGACTCTGGAAAAGCTGTTCAGCGGCAAAGCCCAGCTGCTTAAGCGCGATTGTGATAAAGCCACAGCACTTAAGTACAAACAGGCCATGGAGCGAGCCGGCGCCAGGCCGATCATCAAAGCCAGCCAGTCAGCAGCCGCAGAGCAGTCTGCGCCACTAACACCACCACCTGAAAAAACCATGAGCGCAGCCGAGAAAATTGCCGCACTGGCAGCGGCTCCTGATGAAGGCGGCTATTCCTCGAAAGAGCCCTCTACCTCCCCGAAAGAGTCCGCAACTTCCTCAAAAGAGTCTGCAACCGGCTCCGCTGAACAACAGCCGATATCTGACCAGGAGGGGATAAACCTGGCTCCGGCCGGCACCGATGTACTGCGAGAAGATGAACGCGCCGAGCCTGTCGTCAGCGAGATAGACACAGCCGGACTTGAGGTAGATGCGGCCACCCAGCGCCTGTCCGAAGAACCTCCGCCACCCCCACCGGCGCCCGATACCAGCCACCTGGACATGGGCGGAGTGGGAGAAATGATTCCCAATCTGCCATCAGACCAGGTTCCGCTCTCACCCAATACGAATGCCATAGACCTGTCTCCGGCGGGCACCGATTTTACCGACTGTGCACCACCTGAGGCCGAGCCACCCCCGCTGGATCTTTCCAGCATGGATCTGGCGCCTGCCGGCACCGATGTACTGGAAGAAAGGTACCGCAAAAAGGAACAGGCTGAGGCGCCAGCTACCGATCATATCTCCCTGGAAGAATGATAAGCTTCGGCGCATGACAGATATTGATACCCTCGCCTCCCCATCGCTGTTGCGCCGTCTGACGGCAATACTCTGTGATTCACTTTCCAGGCGTTGACCCGGGTAAGCAGTTCGCGGCCTTCAAATTGTGCCAGTATGTAGTGTTATAACAAGAACAGGGTCGATCACAAGGAGGTTCCTTTCTTTATTCTGGTGAAATGGGGCCTTTATAGTACCGGCCCCAACATGGCGATGGTGTTATTCCAAAGCTGGCGAGTAACCGGCCAATTTGCCACCACTTCCTTTGATACTTTATTGGCACTGCATATATAGACTTGCTGCCGCTCGCGTACCGCTTGCGTTAATTGCGGGTCATAAAGCAGGATATTATTTTCGAAATTCAGGTCGAAGCTGCGACGGTCCATGTTGGCGGATCCGATCAGGGTGATCTCCCCGTCCAGAGTGACTGTTTTGCTGTGCAGCAGCCCGCCAACGTACTCCTGTATATCTACCCCGGCCTCAAGTAGTTCCGCATAGTAGCTGCACGCGGTCGCGGCGACGGCCCTGGAGTCATTCTTTGCGGGCAGGATTAGCGTGGTGCGCACCCCGCGGTAGGCCGCGGCACAGAGCGCGGCTTGCATGGACTCGTTCGGCACGTAATAGGGAGTGGAAATAACCAGTTCCTCACGGGCGCTGTACATCAGTGACTGGAACAACTCGGGCATGGCTGAATTGCGCCGGGTCGGGCCGCTGGCGATGACTTGCGCGATAACCGCTTCCGCGGCTGCGGGCACGGACTCAGCAACGTCTGAACCCAGGGCTTCACTCAGGTCTTCACCCACATAGGTCATCCAGTCTGTGGCGAACAGCCGCTGGTTCTGCCGCGCAATAGCCCCTTCCAGACGGATAACCGAATCAACCCAGGGTGCAAATTTTGCCTTGGGCAGAAACTCAGGGTCGGCGCAATTCTGGCTGCCACAATAGGTAATCCGGCCGTCGATATCAAGGATTTTGCGATGATTGCGCAAATCCATTCGCCCTTGCATGGGCCGCAGCAGCGGGTTGCGTACCCGCAGGGCAACCGCGGTTTGCACACCCGCCGCCCCCATCTCCCGCCACAAGTTTGATTTCAGCAGCGTACGCGAACCCAGGTCGTCCACCATAGCGCGGCAGGTGACACCACGAGCAGCCGCCCGTTTAAGCGCCCCGGCCATCTTGCTGCCGTTGTTATCCGTCAGCCAGATATAAAACAATACGTTGACCTGGTCGTTGGCGGCATTGATATCCGCCACCATGTGGTCTATGGTGGTGTTGGAATCAGCCATCAGCACAGCGCTATTACCCGCCACCGGCGCAAAGCCGCTAATGGAATACCCAACACTGAACAGCGGTGCGTAACGCGGGGGCAGTTGCGCCTCCAGATGCGATGCCGTATCGATGGCCGCCGCCGATGCCGCCGGCAATCGGGCACGCGCCTCACTCACGGCCTTGAGGTTACGACGGCCTATATTGGTCTCCCCCAGAAACAAATAGGCGATGACCCCGATACCAGGCAAGGCCCCGACCATGGCTATCCAGGCGATGCGGGAGGCCGGCTGGCGATGCGGCCGCAACAGGATGCGCACAACAACCGCCCCCACGACCAGTACGTTCAGCACCCATAACACAACTGTTATATTCATGCTGCTAGCTTGCACCATCATCACGGCAGCATCAAGAGATCTTAAACCCTGTCACCGGCCATGGAACATGGCCGGCCGGAGACGCACTCTCTGCGGCAAATCAGGAAAACAGGCCCCGCACCGGTGGCATAGCAGTCGCAATCGTTGTAAAGTTGTTTTTTGCTAAAAATACCGTCCCTGTGGGAGTGGTGCGGCAGGCGGCCGCGCCCCCGACCCCATCCCGGCCGACATCCGTATAGATCACTTAACTGCAGAGAGATGACAAACCCTGTTATGAAGATGCTTTTTGCCACTCTGGCCCTGCTTACCCTGAACGGATGTCCGAATACCGCCTACTTCGAGCCCACACCGATCGCCCTCCCCGGTGAAGCCATGGTCTATATCTATCGACCCGAGGCGACCAATCCCGGCAAGAAGCCCCTGCGCCTGAGTTATCCGGAAGCGCTGATGGATGGCGAAAGTGTCGGCTTGCTGAAGTACAACAAACACCTCGCACTGGAGGTGGCACCGGGAGAACATGAGTTCGTGGTCACCGGCCTGACCAGGGATGCCAAATGGGAACCCAAGGATCGTAAATACACACTGAAGGTGGAGGCCGGGAAAAGCTACTTTTTGCGATTTCGCGTTGAGTTTGATACGGCCAAAATGAGTCTCGGCACCTTTACAGGCCAATACATCATCACCTTCCACCCGGTAGATGAAACGGATGCCATGTATGAGATCAGGCATACCTCAAAGGCCAAAGACGAGTAAATCAGCCATTCCCTAAATGTCGGACTTTTGCTAGTTAAAGCTGCCACAGGCTGATAGCATGTCCGGCCACGTCTTGAAATGGCGGTGATTACCATGTTTGATCGAAACAAAAACAAACAGGCGGCCACACCGGCCGCAGACCCTGTTACACCACAGTCCCCCTCTGTATCTGTTACCCCTGCAACCGCGAGGAGTGTCGCAATGATTGGACCCAGCATAAAAATTAAAGGTGAAGTGACCGGCGATGAAGACCTGGTTATCCAGGGCAAGGTAGAAGGTACCATTGACCTTAAGGACCACGAGGTATCTGTGGGCCAATCGGGCCAGGTATTTGCCGACATCAAGGCCAAAGTCATCAAGATCGACGGTGAGGTCACCGGTGATATCGCGGGCAATGAGAAGGTGGTTATTTCCAAGTCTGGAAATGTCCGCGGCAACATCGTGGCGCCGCGCGTTACCCTGGAAGATGGCGCCAACTTCAAAGGCAGCATTGATATGGACCCGGGTGGCAGTGCATCCGCCAAGGTTCCACTGACTTCACAGCAGTCAGCCAACTCGCCTACGCCCGATATCAAGGCACCCGGCCTGGACCTGAAAAGCGGCTGATGCTATCGCCGTTTTACTCGCTGATCGCCACTTAAACCGGCGCGGTCTGTCATGTTATCGAAACGGCCATCCAACGAGCCAAGGACGCAACAATCCAAGTTGCTGCCATTCCTGTTTGAGCATATTGATGAAGACCAACGCCTGACGGTCTTTCATGTCGGCCCTGCCCTACCGGAAACCGTGGATTTTTTCTCGCGCTATCGCTGCAGGCTGCATTTTGTTGACCTGTTTGCGGAACTACCGATAGTAGCCAATGAAGAAGACAATCCCTCATTAGGGCGGCAGTTTGGAGACCTGCTGCAGCTCCCGCCCGATACACGCTTCAATATCTGCCTGTTCTGGGATTTATTCAACTTCCTGGGCGCTGATGCCATCACCGCGTTTCTCAAGGAACTGCGCCCTTATTTGCACAGCGGCTGCCTCGCCCATGGTTTTTCAGTACACAACCTCAAAACTGCGCAGAACAATCAACTCTATGGCATCAGCGAAGCAGACACACTGCGTCTTAGAAACAGGCAGGCCCCACTTCCGGCTTACGCCCCCCACAACCAGGGCCGGCTGAAAACCTTGCTCAGCGGCTTCACATTCGAGCGCAGCGTACTGTTGCCCGACAGCCGGCTCGAACTGCTGTTACGCACCAACCCATGAATCAATTACGTGATTTAACAACTAAAACATCCTCCATAACCAGGTACTGAAGATCTGATTCGAAGAACATATTCAGCGCATCCATGGGCGTGCAGACGACCGGTTCACCCCGGCGATTAAGCGACGTATTCAACACCACCGCATTGCCTGTCAATTTTTCCAGCTCTTCCATCAGCTCGTAGTAGCGCGGATTGAATTCCCTTTCAAGTGTCTGCCCACGCGCCGTACCGTCCTCATGCACCACTTCCGGTACACGAGTCTTCCACTGATCATTGACTTCGAAGGTAAATGTCATAAAGGGCGCCGGATGATCTACCTTGAACATTTCCCTGCCGACGCGATCCAGCATACTGGGGCAAAACGGGCGCCATCTCTCCCGGAATTTTATTTGCTCATTGATTCGATCGGCCACGCCTTTAATGCTGGGACACCCGAGTATGCTGCGCCCGCCCAACGCCCGCGGCCCGAACTCCATGCGCCCCTGGAACCAGGCAACGGGGTTGCCATCGGCCAGTATGCGGGCAATGCGCTGTGGCACCTCATCGATAAGCTTGAATTCGGGCCGGCCCGGATGCTCTTCACAGGCGGCGATCACCTGCTCATTGCTAAAGGCGGGCCCCAGGTAGACATGCTGCATTTTTTCAACCGGCACACCGCGCATTTCAGAGGCATAGGACGCGGCGCCCACGGCGGTTCCCGAGTCGCCCGACGCGGGCTGTACAAATAACTCTTTAACTTCGGGGCGCGCTATGATTTTCTGGTTCAACTTTACATTGAGCGCACCACCGCCGGAGAATGCGAGAAGGCCTGTCTCGCGAATAATATCGCCCAGGTAGTAATCCATCAGCTGCAAACTGATTTCCTCATACAACTTCTGTATCGCCGCCGCGTAGTGGATATAGGGCTCATCCGCCACGTCACCCTCACGGCGTGGGCCCAACCACTCGACCAGTTGCGGTGAAAAATAGAAACCCTTGCCCTTTTCCCTGTAGCGGCGCAAGCCGACCACATTGGCCAAGCGCGTGTTGACCTCAAAATCACCGTCATCAAATTTAGCCAGCCGTGAAAGGTCATACTTGTCCGGGTCGCCGTAGGGCGCCATACCCATGACTTTGTATTCACCGTCCAACATATCAAAGCCCAGGTATTCGGTAATCGCCCCGTACAGGCCGCCCAGCGAGTCCGGGTCGTAGAATTCCCTGATCTTGTGAATCTTGCCATTTTCACCATAGCCGAAAAACGTCGTGGCATATTCCCCCTTGCCGTCGATACCCATAATCGCGGTTTTTTCCTTGAAACCGCTCAGGTGATAGCAACTTGAGGCGTGGGCCAGGTGATGTTCCACTGGCTCAAATTCCAGCTTGTCCCACACAAAGCCCAAGCCTTCCAACATCTGGCGAATCCTGCCGACATAACGCCGATAGCGACGGTTGCCGTTAAACAGCGCGTCAAGAGAGCGGTCCGGTGCGTACCAGTAGCGCTTCGCATAGTGCCACCTGGCCGGTGATGCCAGGCTTATCGGAGCGAAAGGAACGGCAACTATATCGATGTCGGAAGGTTGGATGGCCGCCTGTGCCAGGCAGAACTTCGTGGCCTCGACAGGCATTTTGTTTTTAGCGTGTTTATCACGAATAAAACGTTCTTCTTCGGCAGCGGCCACCAGTATGCCATCGACATAGAGCGCGGCAGATGGGTCGTGACCCAGCGCACCAGATAAGCCAAGAACGGTCAGCGGCACGGTTTTATGCCACCCAGGGGGAAATTAAAGCGGGAGGGGAATAAGCGACCGCCACCACAGGAGTGAGGCAGTCGCGACGTGTTCTAGAACTTGCGAGACAAGGCCGCACTCACCATCCAGATACTGGACTCGTTAAAGTCGATGTCACTGTCACTATCAGCCCACGATACAGCGATGTTAGGCGTCCACTTGCCCAGGAAGCCAATGGAACCGGGGAAAGACATGACAGAAGTGATACCGTAAATATCCGCGTCATTCTTCTTGTCAAAGATCGGGTTGGTCTTGTCACCGCTCATATCGGCGTAGGACAACTTATTAAGCCAAACCAGGCTGTCGCTTTTATACACGTGAGTAAGGTCGATTATACCGCCGTCCTGTGACATGGCATCGCCATCCAGGTCCCGATCTATGTACGCGATGCTGGGACGCAGAGTGTTGCGGTCGTTGAGGGTAAACTTATAACCGACTTCAAATCTCAGCACGTCGCCGTCACGTTTTAGAAGATTTCGCTCATGCTTATTCAAACCCAGGGCTCTACCGCTATGCTCATTATCGATATCGATATTTTTGTATGTCAGTACAGTCTCGAAATTGGACTGCAGAATCCTGTCCCAGGTGAAGCGCGCGCCGGACACTTCCATATCGGTGTCACTGCGCTTTACGTCGGTCTGGTAAGGATCCGAGTAGACTTTGGTGGCAAGCCCAGGCGGCACGAGACCGGCCAACTTCATGGAGCCAAGTGAATCGAAATCGTGACGCACGGCTATGCGCATGGTGCGGTCAAATTCGATGAAATCCTGAAAGTCATTGCCCAGGGAAAAGCGGGTCTTTCCGCTCGCCAGTGTATAACCCACATCAAAATTGGTCACACCCATGGTCAGGCTTTCTGACTCAGGATTGTCAAATGAATCAATTCTGTCATCACCCAGGTCGATATTAATGCCATCTACTTGCGACAGGAAATTCGTTTCGATTTCGCCGGTGCTGCCACCGAGATTAACAATGCCGTTGAAACCGGGATCAAGAATGGGTTGCAGTGCCAGGCTCGGCAGGGAAAGACCGGCCATTATAGGAAGTATCAGTAGTTTCTTCATGGGTGTACCCCTTGTGTCAAGGTTAAGGCGGGAAGTGTTACGGCGCATTATAACAGGGAGTCATAGCACCCAATGTACCCTTATTGACGGGGAATATTCACACTTCATTGATCACAAAATTAAGGATATAGATTAACTTTTCTGTGTTTTTGGAGCAGGCATCCATGGTTCGATCTATTATCGGATTACACTCCGGGCCAGACCTAAAGGTGGTATGTGAGTTCAAATAAAAGCGCGTAGGGATCATCATTCTCCCCGGCCACGCGGCCCAGGTCCGCCTCTCCATTACCGGTATCAATGGGTGACTTGCCCGTATAAAAGAGAGTCGCGTTCAGGTCAAGGCTGCGCTCATCCGGCAACCGGTAGGTCACCCCGGTACCGGCACCCCAGATCTCGTCCAGGGGTATGGAGAAATTCCGTTTATCATCGTCCACCCCCTGTGACAAATACATTGCGCCTACCTTGTAGGTCATGCGCTCATTGATTGGAAAGCCGGCGCCGACCATGAGCGCCCAGAGGTCGTTGAAGATTGACGGCGTTGAGACGTTTACCTTATTGCCGTTGAGTTTGATATTACTGACCGTGAAGTCGGAGAAGTTCATCCACATACCGTCGACCGTGAAGAATTTTCCCGATTCAAATTCATGGTACATACCGACCAGCACCCGTTGCGGCAGCGTGTTGGTCAACTCCACATTGTTGTTCTTGATACCCAGATCCGTGGCGACCTCGTCGAAAACCGGGTCCAGGTTGCGCAGGTTTACGTTGCCTTCCAGGTCAGAGTCGGTGTCGCTGGTCCAGGCGATGCCGGCACGGGTGCGCGCAGTGAATTCGTAGAACGCCGACAGGGAGATATTGAAGGCTACAGCATCCAGGTCCGAGCTTATTTTCCCGTCCCCCTCTTTGAACAGCTGGTGGATCTTTACCTCGCTGGTCTCCGACGTGTAGTTGATACCGACACCCACGCCCAGCGAGAGCTTCTCATTGACGCGATAGGCCAGCGTCGGCGTCAGGGCAATGTAGACCAGTGAAAAGTCGACCGTATTATAACGACCTGCCCACTGGCCGCCGTAGTCAGAGCCAAAGCCACTGGGTACGGTCAGCGAAACGCCTGAGTACCACCTGTCGTTCAGCTGCCTTGTGTAATACAAGGAGGGAATGATGACCGGGTCACTACCCTGGTTGGGGTCGCCGCCCTCAACTTCAGTCTTGCTCTCATCCACATCAAAATTGGCCAGGGATGTCGCCACCATGGTCTGGACAGTAATATGTGTGCCGTCCAGGCGAGTCAGGGCGGCCGGGGCGGTAAAGGCGGATTCAGCGGTGTCGGCCTCGCCCACCAGGCCGGTCATCGCAGGTGACCCCGCCAACGCGGCCGGCGCCGCGGTAAGAGCCAGGCCAGCGGCCAATAGAGCCGACAGCGGCTTGATTGCAGTTTTTATGGTTTCCATTTAATCGAACCTGTAGAGCATGCCAATTGAAACCAGGCCGAAGCTGGCATCATAAAAATCGATATTGCTGTCATTGTCCTGGTAACCGAGGGTCGCGTTGGCGCTCCAGTTGTTCCATCCGAATGGCTTCGAGTAGAACGTGGTAATGCTGGCGCCCAGGGTTTCCATCTGGCGCTCCCTGGAGAAGATGGGGTTGCGGGTGTCGGCCTCAAGATCCTGGTAATAGACCTCGCTGACGACGCGCCAGCGGTTTATCTGGTAAAGATACTTCAGTTGCAGGCCCAGGCCGTCTTCTTTCATGGCATCGCCATCGAGATTGAAGTCCAGGTAAGTGATACCCGGGACCAGGCGGTGGCGCTCGTTGATTTTCCAATCATAGTTCAGGTCGAGCCGGTAAACCATGCCCTCGCGTCGCAACAGCCTCTGCTCTGCCTTTTTGAGCCCCAGGGCCTCACCGCTGCGCTCATCATCGATCTCAATCTCCGTGGACGACCATACCAATTCCAACGGTGTGTTGAAGATTCTGTCCCAGGCGATGTGGACACCCAAGGTGGTCCTTTCCGTATCGCCGCGGCTGGCATCGACCACGTACGGGTCCTTCCACACGTCGGTGGGCAGTGATGACGCGGCCAGGGAGAAATCCACAGTGCCGATCTCGGGGATATCCTGGCGCACCCCCAAATGGGTTTCCAGGGTTGTTTCCAGGTCAAAACTGAGATAATCCGCCACCTGATTGCCGGCGTAGAACTGCGTCCCGGCTTCCCCCAGGGTATAGGCCAACTCGAAGTGGATAGCGGGTATAACAAAGTCTTCACTGTCGGGGCTGTCTTCAAGACTGGAAATTCTTTTTTTACCCAGGTCTATTGAGGCGATCCCGTCGAGCATATTACTCTCGGAAGTGCCCGCGCCCACACCGAGGTTGACATACCCACTCCAGCCCGACTTCTCCGGGACCAGCGGTACGGCCTGCGCCACGGTACCTGCCAGGGCAAGCGCCAGTAGCGCCAGTTTTATGGATGTTCGTTTTATCATCTTATTGTTCCATCCGCTAAATGCCTCCATTTTACGGTGGTTTCCAAACCCGCACCTAAATATACGACAGCAATATTCCCGTTCTTTTTGTGCAGAACTTACTTTTCCACTGTCGCGACAACATAATGTACCCGTACCTGTCTTTGGGCGTCGCGGCTTCTCTCCTGCATGCCAGGCCTGTATACCCTATAATCAGCGCTATGAGCCGAACCTGTTCGATCAACTATGGATTGCTGCCGGCGCTGCTGCTGATGTACTGCCTGCCCGGCCTGGCCGCCACCGTATATAGAACGGTGGATGAGCACGGCGTGGTCAGCTTTTCTGATATCAGGCCGGCAGACGATGCCCCGGTGGAGACCCTGGTGATCGACGCCCGGGCACCGCAGGTCAGCGAGGCGCAGCGGCAGCGCCTGCAGGATATGCGCGACACCACCGACCGCATGGCCACCGATCGCATGGCGCGCGAGAAACATCGCGCCGAGCTGCGCCAGTTACAGGCGCAGACACAAGCTCAATACCAGTACCCGTCAGAGTACCCGGTGGACTATAACCCCCGATACCTGGGCTATTCATCGGGATATTCGGGCTACTACAACTATCCGGCGCGACGGCCGTGGAAACGCCGGCACAGACCCAAGCCGGTTCATCCTATCGCACGCCCACCGCTGCGCCTGCCCGCGCAGGGCCACAACTCGGCTATCCGCACCTCGCTACCGGGCAACAATTATCCCGCATCGCTGATACGCAAAAGTTACGACCCCAAGGTCAGGGCCGCATTACGCAATTAACACACAGCTGGCAATCAGGGCGTGAACCTCGCGGCTGTGGCTGCCGTAACCCCTGCCAGCCACGTCGCATCTTCTCCTGAAAAGATGGGCAAAGGCTGGACTACTCTCCTTTAAATTCCGGCTTTCGCTTTTCCATGAATGCAAGCGGCCCTTCCCTGGCATCTTTGGTACGCATCACCTTGCCAGCTATAGAATTCTCAATGGCAAATGCATCCTGCAGGGGGAGGCCACTGGTTCTTATGACAGCTTCCTTACAAGCCGCTACCGCCAATGGCCCATTCTCTGCAATCCTCTCACCGATCTGCTTGACTCGGTCCATAAGCTGGTCAGCGGGCACTACCTCGTTGATCAAACCAATACGCAGAGCTTCATCCGCACTCATTCGATCCCCGACCAGCAGCACTTCCATCGCCTTACAAAAGGGTATCTGTCTGGCCAGTCGCACTAAGGAGCCGCCGGCAGGGATGATACCTCTCGTGACTTCAGCCAAGCCGAATTCACTCGAAGTTACAGCTACCCGGATATCCGTCGCCTGTAATATTTCCATCCCACCAGCCACTGCAAAGCCATTTACGGCGGCAATGACTGGCTTGTACATTTCGAAATCCCTGAGCAACGCGGTTTGCAGCAGCGTCTTGTCCGTCAGCATGGCTTCGTCGTATTCATTCTCCGGTTCCCGCGCGCCGGACATCAGGGGAATCATCAAACCCAGATCAGCACCTGCACAAAACGCCTTGTCGCCCGCGCCGGTTAGCACCGCAACTCTCGCTTCCTTATCATCGCGAAAATCAAGCCATGCATCCCTCATCTCTACCATCATCTGTGGACTCAGCGCATTTCTTCGTTCTGGACGGTTCATCGTCAAGTAAGCGACGCCGTCACGTTTTTCATAAATTAAATGAGACATTGTTTCCCTCTTGTTTGTTGGTAAAGTTTATTTTCCTGGCAAATGCGGCATCATGCATACTTCTTGCTCAACAGCTGCAACATATTGCACAATGATCGCTGGCAAGCAAGCTTGTATTTATCCGTGAAACCCTAGATCAGGTAAATATATCATCAGGAAAAGGAAGAGACATATAACAGAAGCTTACTAACACACTGTAAGTTAACAAACTATGGAAGTAAATTCGAGCACAACTTAAGTCCCGGAGGCACACAGAATGGAGCTGGGTATTAGAGGGCGACGAGCAGTTATCACTGGTGCGAGTGGCGGTATAGGTCGCGCGATTGCAGGTGCGCTGGCCGCAGAAGGTGTAGATGTCGCATTGATCGCACGCAGTAGTGATTTACTGGCGCAAGCCGCGACGAAGATTACCGACGAGACCGGTGTCCGGGCAATAGCAATCCCGGCGGACCTGCGTGATATTGAGGCAATCCAGTCTGCCGCCAAGACCGCTCAGGAACAATTAGGTCAGATCGATATACTGGTTAACAGTGCCGGGGCCATTCCAGCGAGTAGTCTGGAATCACTGTCCGATGAAGCACTTCATTCCGCCTGGTCATTGAAGCTTTCAGGTTATGTACGGATGTCCCGGGCACTGCTGCCGGAAATGCGAACACGCGGGTGGGGGCGCATTGTTAATATTATTGGACTGGGGGGCAAGAATCCCAGTGCCGGGCACATGTACGGAAGTGCCGCCAATGCCGCTTTGATGAACTTCACAGGCGCACTGGCGCTGGAGGTGGCCACCGAAGGTGTTCTGGTTAACGCCATAAACCCAGGAATGATAAAATCTGAAAGAATCCTGGAGATGGCGCAGAAGTGGGCGGATGATGCCGGTATGCCCCTGGAAGAGTTAATGGATAAGCAGACCGCAGCATTACCGATGCATCGCATGGGGACACTGGAAGAAGTGGCGGACGTTGCGACCTTCCTGTGTTCCGAGCGATGCACCTACGTTCATGGGGCTATCATACCGGTGGCGGGAGCCATGGGGGTTACGCTCTAATCAATAGAATGGTTGGGGATCGTCACCGGAATCCTGTATCTGCTTAATGATCTCCTTTGGGGGCGTTCCCAACGCATTTGCAATCAACCTGACACTTTTATGCTGCAGGGCAATATCAAACAACTCGAGTAATAGCTTCGTCCATCAAGGTGCCGCCCAAATGGTTTGCGTCTGTTTTACCTGCGGCAGGTGTGATAGTTTCAAAAATCCGCCTGCCTCGCCACGAAGCTGCCTTGTAATCTCGGCAGCCTAGTCTCCGGTGGTGCTTCTATTACGGTATTGCCCTCGACATCCGTGGCAGGGGGCGAGCGAAAGTCACGGACCTTGACGACACTGCTACCCGGTACGCCTGTAACTGTCTTGCGCACTTTCTCCGGCGATGAACATAACTCTGAAAATAGCTGACGCGGAGCTGCGATGGATATATCATGTTCGCGGGTCTCAAAGCGGTATTCGGACAATTCCGGACGATACCTTTGTACTGGCCATTACGCAAAATCCCGGATAAGGAATAAAAATGCGAACAAAAGCAGCGGTCTTAGATCAAAGGGCGACAAATTTACCATTGAAGATGTCACCCTCTCTGAACCTGCCGACAATCAAATTCTCGTTAAAATCGTTGGCGCAGGCCTGTGTCACACTGACCTGATCGAACTTTATAAACAGAGCAAATTCCCTTTTGATAAGTTAATAAATTACTACACCCTTGATGAAATCAATCAAGCGGCTGAAGATTCATAAAATGGCTCGACTTTGAAGCCGGTATTGAAACTAGTTTAAAAAAATCCACCAAAGATCAAGTAATCATCAGGAAAGGAATATGAGCGAGTCATTTCTAGAGAAAGCCAAACTTCGGCCGAAAGGCAATTTCTATGAAGAGTTTGAATTGGGGCAAGTCTTTGAGCACCACTGGGGACGTACACTGAATGCCAGTGACAACTCACTTTTTTCGACCCTCACCATTCAAGCCAACCCACTGTACTTTAATGCCGAGTTTGCCAAAGCGCATGGGCATGCCGGGGTCGTCCTCAACCCGATGATGGTCTTCGCAACCGTATTTGGCTTGAGTGTCGAGGATCTTAGCGAGGCAGGTGGCGCATTTCTTGGCGTTGACGACCTGTCTTTCGAAGGAGACGTTTACCCTGAAGACACCCTCACCGCCCGCTCGGAAGTCGTCAAAAAGCGAGAGTCAGAAAAGAACCCCGACATTGGTATCGTCACCTGGCACACTCAGGGGTTCAACCAACATGGGACAAAAGTTATCGATTTCAAACGCACTAACATGGTTAGCAAAAAAGGAGCAGGTATTTTATGAATTACATGACCGAAGAGCGGCAAATGATCAAAGATGTCGCCCACCAGTTCTCCATCAATGAAGTGTTGCCAGTCGCCAATAAGCTGGATCCGGAAAAAGAGGACATTCCGGACGAATTACGCCAAAAACTAGCCGACATGGGCTACTTTGGCATCACCATCCCCGAACAATATGGCGGCCTGGGCCTGGGCTGTTTTGAATATTGCCTGATCACTGAAGAACTTTCGCGCAGCTGGATGAGTGTCGCCAGCCTGATTGCCCGCGGTAACGGCATGATTGGCGCAAAAAGCATGACAGAAGCACAAAAAGAGGCCTTCTTGCCCAAAGTAGCCAAAGGTGAATTGCTGGCGGCGGCCTCCCTGTCAGAGCCCAACGCGGGGTCCGATGTCGCAAACATTTCCTGTCGCGCCGTTCGCGATGGTGATGACTGGCTGATTACCGGCAACAAATACTGGTGTACCTTTGCAGATGGTGCAGATTACATTCTGGTATTGACCCGCACAGATCCTGAGGTTAACCCCAAAGCCAAACACAAGGGCTTAACCTTCTTCAAAGTTGATAAGCCCAGAGGCGAGTTACCAAAAGGCGTACAGGGCAGCCCGATCCCCAAAATTGGCTATTTTGGCTGGAAAACCTGGGAGCTCTATTTTGACAATGTCCGCGTCTCCAACAACGACATGATCGGTGACGAAGGTAAAGCATTTTATGCAATGGGTGACTTCCTGGTGCCTGCCCGGGCTCACACGGCGGCCCGCGCCATCGGGCTGGCCCAGGGCGCTCTCGAAGATGCGCTGGCTTACGTAAAGGAACGGGCGCAGTTCGGCCGCCCGATTGGCGAGTTCCAGGTAACGCGATTCAAGCTGGCCAAAATGGCGACTGAAATTGAAGCAGCGCGACAACTCAACTATTCCGTTTGTACAAAAATTGATGAAGGGGGGCGTTGCGACAAAGAAGCGGGGATGTCAAAATATTTTGCTTCGGAAATGGCTGAGCGGGTCACCAGCGAAGCATTACAGATCTTTGGCGGTGCGGGCTTTACCCAGCTCTACGCTATTGAGCGCTACTGGCGAGATGCCAAGTTGACGAAGATTTTTGAAGGCACCTCAGAAATTCAGTTGCGCATTATTTCAGATCATTTACTTGGCAAAAGCAAGTTCGACTAACACAGGTGAGAGTCTCTAAATGAAAGTTTCTGCATTAACGGGTAATGATAACTATTTCGAAGACTTTGTGCCCGGCGAAGTCATCAAGCACGCGCGTGGAAAAACCGTATCTGAACTTGAAAATGTACTCATCACCAACCTTGTGATGAATACCGCTCAAGGTCATTTTAATGAACATATAATGGCGAAGACACGTTTCGGCAAGCGCATCACTTTTGGTGGTTGCACCGCCTCACTGGTTATCGGCCTTGCCAGTCAAGACACTAGCGAAAATGCGCTGGCTGAACTTGGTCTGGATAAAATTCGCTTCAAAGTCCCTGTCTGTCACGATGATACCCTCTATGCCTACACAGAGGTATTGGCGACAAAAGAGAGTGGTCGTGAAGATGCCGGAGAAGTCCATTTCAAACATTGGGGTGTAAATCAAAATGATCAAGTGGTGTTCGAAGGTGAGCGCCGTACACTGGTCAAACGGCGGAGCCACTGGGGTGGCAAGTGAAAGGAGCGGTTACAGGCAGCCCTAAAGGCGGCGCATTGGAAGGCTTGCGTGTCCTCGACCTGACGCTCATGTTATCCGGCCCCTATGGAACCATGTTGCTGGCTGATCAAGGCGCAGACGTCATTAAAGTTGAACCCCCGACGGGCGACGTTACCCGAGTGATCGGCCCCTTTAAAACCACAAAAGAGAAAGAGGCGTTCGGCGGGTATTTTGCCAGCATCAATCGTGGCAAACGCAGCATTGTCATCGACTTGAAAAAAGATGAGGGCTATGCAACGAATGCCTCGCGCTCACAAAGGAGATATGAGTTTGGTATTTGCGAAGAAGAAATCGATAGCTACGGAAAAGCCGGAACAATTAATTAACCTCAAGGGAGAAACAGTATGTATGAAAGGCCTAAACGACTACGACGATCACAACTAGCGGTACCTGGTAGTGATGAAAGAAAAATGGGTAAAGCCATTGCCAGTGATGCCGACCACGTTTTTCTTGATCTTGAAGATGCTGTCGCACCTAGTGCTAAAAAAGATTCGCGTAAAAAAATTATTGATGTACTTAAAAATGGAGACTGGGGAAACACCGTTCGATGTGTTCGAATCAACGACCTGGAAACCCCCTATGCTTATGGCGATATTATCGACCTTGTCAAAGAGGCCGGAGAACACATCGATACCTTTATGATCCCCAAAGTAAAATATGCACGGGACGTGCTGTGGGTCGAAACCTTGTTAAAACAACTCGAAATAGATCTTGGCATCAAAAATCGTATCGGTATCGAGATCTTGATTGAAGAAGTTGAGGCAATGATGAATGTTGATGAAATCGCCTTCTCATCCGAACGGCTTGAAGCGATGATTTTCGGCATGGGTGACTACTCAGCTTCCCAGGGAATTGATATTGGTGCGATTGGCGGCACCGTAGATTACCCCGGTGATATTTGGCATTACCCGCGTTATAAAATGATTATTGCCGCAAAAGCTGCAGGCATTGATCCAATTGACGGGCCTTTTGGTAATTATAAGGATGATGCCGGTTTCCGCATTGAATGCAAACGCGCCCAGCTGCTTGGTTGCGCCGGAAAGTGGGCCATCCACCCTGCTCAGGTTCAACCTGCTTTGGAAATTTTTAGTCCCGAACAAGAAACTGTCGATATGGCGAGAAAGCTGGCTGTTGCTTATGCAGAAGCGGAAGCACAAGGTATTGGTGCGATTTCTGTTGATGGTACTCTGGTGGACGCGGCATCTGTGCGCATTCAACAGAATATTGTTGATAGAGCTGACCTGATCGGAATGTAAAGATAAGACGTTGCCAAAACATGGGGGCGAACAACAAGGGTATGTATGCGCTTGTTCTCCAATGTAACGACCTGCGACAGGCTGAAAAGGCGCTTGTTTCCAGGGGAATGGGTGTCACCAGAGTTATGGGATTAAATAATGTTCTGGAACTGGACAGAGCAGCGATATTCAATACACGTTTCTGGGTAGAATCGGAGAACCATCATGTCTAACACTCTGTTTGATCTTAGCAGCCAGGTGGCATTGATCACCGGCTCCAGCCAGGGGCTGGGTAAAGCGACTGCCCGGGTACTGGCAGAACACGGCGCCCATGTGATTATCTCCAGCCGTAAACAGGATGCCTGTGATGCTGTGGCAGCAGCTTTTCGTGAAGAGGGCCTGAGCGCCGAAAGCTTCGCCTGCAATATTGGCAGGGAAGAGGATATCACCGCCATTTTCAACCATATTGAAACCACCCATGGTCGCCTCGACATTTTGGTTAACAATGCGGTGTTAAGCCCATTGCGCAGCATTGAAGATACCGACCGGCCCCTGATGATGAAAGCCCTGGAAACCAATATAGCCGGCTATTGGTTTATGTCAACCGGTGCGGTGAAACTGATGAAAGCGCAGGGCAAGGGCAGTATTATCAACATCTCCACTATTGGCACGCTTCGGCCAGAACCCGGGTTGGCGCTTTATGGCACGTTTAAATCCTCTCTGGACGGAATGACCAGGTCATTCGCACTGGAATTTGGTGAGTTTGGTATTCGGGTGAATACCATTCTTCCCGGGGCGTTTGACACCCAGTTGATCGACGGCCTTTCAGCAGATTTTCTGCAGCATGTGAAAGAGAAAACACCGCTGCGCCGTCTGGGGGATCCGTCTGAAATCGGCCATGCCGTATTATTTCTCGTATCTGACGCCAGCGCCTATATTACCGGCACCAGTTTGATTGTTGACGGCGGGACCATGATCTCCAGCTAGCTCCCATCCGGAAACACTGCCTCTTTTCAGTGGAATGGCGGGTACGGGATCTATCCGGAAAAACTGCGGATATTTGTGCTATCGACTGGCGCGGTCCATAATTGTGCTGCAAATCAGGGAATTTATCTATGGACTTAAAGGCACAAATTGACGCCTGCCGTGAATCCTCCTTTACCGGTCAGGATATACCATGGATGCTCGAACAGTGGGTGGAACGTCAGCCACACAAGACAGCGATGGTCTGGTGTCCTTTTGAAGGTGAAGAAAAGTCCTGGAGCTATACGGCGCTATATGCAGATGCTCGCCGGGTCGCGGCGGGGTTACACGATCGCGGCGTCAGGGCGGGGGACTTTGTCATTCTTCATCTCGATAACTCACCCGAGTTTGTCATCGCCTGGTATGCCTGCGCTCTGCTGGGCACTGTTGCCGTATCGACTAACACTCATTCAGTGGCAAGAGACATGGAGTATTTTGCCGAGGTGACAGGGGCAGTTTGCGCAATCACCCAACCGGCATTCGCACGAATAATTGACGGGGCCTGCAAAAGTCTGCGTTTTATCGCGGTCACTGACACCGATGCAGGTGCGCAGTGCAACGATGAATCTATTGTCGATGACATCGGTGGCGTTCACTATTCGATGTTATATTCAGACAGCGAGTTACCGATACTGCCACGAGAGCCTCAGCGCAACCTGAGTGTCCAATTTACGTCAGGCACGACCTCACGACCAAAAGCAGTGCTCTGGACACACGCCAACGGACTATGGGCCGGCAAGGTCTCAGCAATCCATATGCGTCTGCGGCGCGACGATGTAACGCTGATCTACATGCCGCTTTTTCATACCAATGCACAGGCTTATTCGATGTTAGGGACTCACTGGTCCGGCGGCACAATTATTGTTCAACCCAGGTTTTCAGCATCCCGCTTCTGGGAGGTATCAATAGGTCACGGTGTAACCTGGACATCCATGATCCCCTTCGCTTACAAAGCCCTCATGATTCAGCCTGTACCCGACCACCAGCAGCGATTCTGGGGCGGTCCTGCTAATCTGCCGCAGATAGGTGAACACTTTAAGGTCGAAACTACAGGCTGGTGGGGTATGACGGAAACCCTGACACAAGGTATCGTCACCGACACCGACCACCCTGGCCCCAATGGCACACTTGGCAGAGCAGCGCCGGAATATGAAATACAGATTCGCCGGGAAGATGGCTCCACGGCAGGCCCTGATGAGAAGGGCCTGTTATTTATTCGAGGCGTCCGGGGTGTATCCTTATTCAAAGAGTACTATCGCAATCCCGAGGCCAATGATAAAGCCTTTGATGACGCTGGCTGGTTCGATACCGGTGATATCGTACTGATGGACAAGGACGGCTGGTTGTATTTCAGTGATCGCGAGAAAGACATGCTCAAGGTAGGTGCGGAAAACGTCGCCGCTTCCGAAATTGAGAGCGTCATCATGCAAACCGGTCTCGTAGATGAATGTGCTGTAGTGGCCCAGCAGCATCACATGTTGGATGAAGTTCCCGTCGTATTCGTAATTCCCAGCGCGGCAGGCTCTGGTCAGGCGGAAGATGTTCTGAAACAGGAGATTATCGAATACTGCAAAGTGAATCTGGCTGACTTCAAGGTCGTCCGCGATGTTCACCTGGTCACGGAACTTCCCAGGTCGACACTTGAGAAAGTGGCGAAGAACCAACTTCGATCACGACTCCCGGCCATCACCGCAGACTGAGTTGGGATCTACTTTCAGCACTTTCTGAATTACAGTATGAAACCGGGGTTTTGGCGGCGTTCCCCCTATCACTTTGGTGATATTGGCGTACCCGCTGGAAAAGTGGGTCAATATACAGGTGTTCCTGGCGGGTGTAACAGCCCTGCTGTCTGATGGCCTAGGCTTCCTGATGGCCTAGGCTTCGCGGTGTTGATGATCGATTTTATCAGTTTCTTTGGCCGCTAAGCAGAAACTATTCAGTCGGTGTAGTATGACCCATATACGCTTACAACTTAGTCAGTCAGACGCAGGGGAACCTTATGAGTAAAACACAAACACTTGATGCAATTGTTGTCGGAGCGGGTATGGCAGGTATGTACATGCTGTATAAGCTAAGACAGCTTGGTTTAGAAACAAAAGTCATTGAGGCTGGTACAGACGTTGGCGGCGCCTGGTACTGGAACCGTTACCCGGGCTGTCGCTGCGATGTGCCCAGTGTTGAATATTCCTATTCGTTCTCCAAGGAATTGGAGCAAGACTGGAACTGGACCGAATTGATGGCCGGACAACCGGAGATTTTGTCCTATGTGAATCATGTGGCTGATCGATTTGATTTCCGCAGGGACATTAATTTCAATCAACGCGTTGTCTCCGCTATTTATGATGAGGGAGATAAGGTCTGGACCCTGAAAACGGATACAGCCACCTATATCGCTCCTATCTGTATTATGGCCACTGGCTGCCTGAGCGTACCCAATACACCGGACATCAAAGGCGCAGAATCCTTCACCGGTGAGGTCTACCACACCGCTAACTGGCCGAAGGATGAAGTCAAATTTAGTGACAAACGAGTTGGCATCATTGGGGCAGGGTCATCGGGCGTACAGACCATTCCCGTGATCGCATCTGAGGCGGCACATCTTTTCACCTTCCAGCGCAGCCCTGGCTATACATTCCCGGCAAATAACAAGCCTATGAAAGCGGGGTATATGGAGCTGGCAAAGGCCGATTATGCCGAGATTCGGGAGGAACAGAGAAGCTCACAAACAGCTGTTGTTTACTATTCACCTTACAGATCAAAAAATTCAGGTAAAGATGCGAACAATGGTGCCAGGGAAGTAAAGCGGCGACCTAGTAAAACTATTTTGGAACTGACACCGCAGCAGCGTAGAGAAGAAATTCAGGAGTTTGGATATGGCATCCTCCCGGAATATTTTGATGTGCTTCGCAATACTGAGGCCAATAAAATTGCCTGTGACTTATATACTGAAAACTTGAAAGAACTGGTGCATGACCCGGCGGTGGCAGAGAGACTGGCACCGCGTGAATTGGCAATAGGTTGTAAACGGCCGGTTATAGATACGGACTACTATGCCACGTTTAATCGAGACAACGTAACACTGGTAGACTTGCGTGAAGAGCAAATTGTAGAAATAACACCTGCTGGTCTACGCACTGAAAAGAGGGACTATGAATTCGATATCCTCGTCTATGCCACTGGCTTTGATGGTATAACAGGCGCCCTGAATAAAATTGACATACGTGGCAGGGAAGGACGCACACTGGCAGAAAAATGGGACCATGGCCCACGTACTTATCTTGGTTTGCTGTGCGAAGGCTTTCCCAACATGTTTACCGTTACCGGCCCACAAAGCCCGTCTGTACTCAGTAACGTTCTGGTTGCAGTCGAGCAACATGTTGAATGGATAAGTGATTGCATCGAATATATGAAGGTTAATAGTCACGCGTCCATTGAGGCGGCTCTGGATGCGGAAGACCAATGGGTCGAACACGTCAATGAAGCCGCACAGGGCACCACGTATACCGCGCCGTCCTGTAACTCATGGTACCTCGGGAGTAATATTCCCGGGAAGCCACGTACTTTCCTACCGTATCTGGGTGGCGCCAAAACCTACCGTGACAAATGTGAACAAGTGGTAGCCAGGGGGTACGAGGGATTTGTCTTCGACTAAACGCCTGCATCGGCACAACATTTGGTTGATATCAACCAGCCAATAGAATATATTTATCATCGTCAGCCGTGCAATGAATTTTATGTGAAGTTGCACATGTTTTTTCAACCAGGAGACTCACCATGGAAAGTTTAAAAACCTCAAAAGTGGCAACTGATCGTCGCAAGTTTATTTTCCGTTCCAGTCAGGCAGTAATAGGCGCAGCCCTCGTTAGCAGCGCACTGCCCTCCAGCGCCGGCGATGCGGACTCGTACCTTGCTCTGGACAGTTCCGCAAAACAATTGTGTGGCACTTGTCAACACTGGGGTGGCCGGCGCCGGATATCAGCAGATGGAAAGTCTTTGGAAATTGATGGCCTGGGCTGGTGCAATAACCCTAAAAGCCCGAACTATCGCAAAACGACGGGGCCAAAAGGCGGAATGAAACTGGTCTGGGAAAAGTGGAGCGAGATTCCGGCATAAGCTTTCAGGACCCCCGGCTCGCATCCCTGCCTACTCCACAAAAGGAAGGAGCGAGCCCCACCCTTTTCACCCCTGGGTAGTGATAGACCATTTCCCGGGATCACCTGACAAGCACCCGTTATCCAGAAAACACGCATGGCGGCGAAGCGAATTACGCCAGCTTGGCAATCATCTCTACCACCTGCGTACGCAGCAGTTTTTTGTTGATTTTACCCACCCCGGTTTTCGGCAACTCGTCCACCAGCAGATAGTGCTCAGGTAGCCACCACTTGGCAAAATCCGGTGCTAAAAACGCCTTCAACTCTTCGCCCGCAGGCGCCGCCGCCCCGCTCTCCAGTGAGAAAACTGCCGCAGGCCGTTCGACCCAACGGTCGTCCGGCACTGCCACCACCGCCGCCTCACGAACAGCGGGATGAGCCATCAAGCCATTTTCCAGGTCCTGGGAAGAAATCCATTCACCGCCGGACTTGATCAGGTCCTTGGCGCGATCCACCAGCCGCAGCACGCCACGCTCGTTAATGGCCGCGATATCGCCACTGCACCACCAGCCATCGGCAAAGCCCTCTGCGCTGCGCTCTTCCTCCTGATAATATTCGGTGGCTGACCAGGGGGCGCGCACGTAAACCTCGCCTACGGCCTCGTCATCCCAGGGCACTCGATTACCCTCATCGTCAACTAAATAAAGCTCAGCCCCCGGCGCTGCCAACCCCTGGCGGACACGAATCGAAATTTTGTCGGCTTCACTGGCGTCGAGCATGTCGCGATGAATATGGCTACAGGTAGCGATAGGCGCCATCTCCGTGGAACCCCAGGCGGTGAAGATCGGCACGCCGTAGTTCTCCATATAAAACTCCATCACCGCCCGCGGGGTCGCCGAGCCACCGAGCATAATGCTACGCAGGT
>Ga0164315_10000531_pt1 | contig 26771 bp, 19 predicted proteins | sample GuaBasSedimGuay6_FD_113737 | JGI IMG/M metagenome (GOLD analysis project Ga0164315, IMG submission 113737) | Subseafloor sediment microbial communities from Guaymas Basin, Gulf of California, Mexico - Guay6, Core 4569-2, 0-3 cm | ecosystem: Environmental > Aquatic > Marine > Hydrothermal vents... | reverse complement strand
TATCCTAACCCTTTTAATAATTTTACTTCACTTTCTTATTCTCTTGAAAAAGACGCTCAAGTTAAAATTGTAATAAGTGATTTAAACGGGAGAATAGTAACAAACTTATTGGATGAAAAACAACTGGCTGGAGAGCATACATTAAAATGGGATGCAACTGATTTTAGAGGTAAACATGTGAATAACGGAATATATTTCTGCACTTTAAATACTGGAAATAATACATCAACCATCAAACTTGTTGTGCAGTGATGATTACTTTTAGAAAGGAATAGGTACTACTTAATCTGCATGGTTTTCATGCATCAGAATGTCACCTCTGAGCATTAATTGCTGAGAGGTGATTTTTTTATGCCTTAATCTATAATTAATTTCAAATCAATAATTTTCAGATTAGATAGGATAAAACTAAATCTGAACTAATAATAATTATTGAATACAAACGTTTTTACACAAATACTAATCAGCGGAAACCGAAAAGTTTGAAAGAGTAGGTAAAAACTTTAATTAACTCAAATGAAAAAATTAACAGGTTTAATTTTAGGAATTTTACTAATTGTTGGCATGTTGTCCAGTGGGTGTAAAAAAGAAGAAGAAACACCTAAAAATCACATGATTTATGACGGTGTTGAATACAATCTTTCACAAGGTGTTCTGGATTATTGGGGACAAGCAGGTGAAGGCTCTTACATTTTAGATCTAGTTTTGCTTTCTTCAGGATTTACGCTACATGAAGTAGGTGGAGAGATAGATTCTTTGTCAGGAATTGGTCATGGAATAGTAATCGAATTATTTTCTTCCAGTAGTACTGAGTTGGTAGCAGGCGATTACATTTGGAATAGTGAAGGTAATGGACAGATAGGTACATTTGAATATGCTGATGCAGTTTTTAACTGGAACTCACAAACCGATGATGGTTCGGATGCCGTTGCAAATGGCGGCCGGGTAAATGTATCAAACAATGGGGATGAATATGAGATTGGCTTAGACCTTACGATGGAAGATGGAAAGACTCTTACAGGTTTTTACAAAGGTGCTCTTAAGTATTATAACTCAGAGTATGCCAATAGAGCAACAGATAAGGGAAAGTCGCTTTTTATTAAATAATCACTAAAATATTAATATTAAAAATGCCCACTGATTTTTACTTTATCAGTGGGCATTTATTATTTCAAATCAATAATAATCAATTGGTTATTTAGATTTTCTTATCCGCGTACTTCTGCTCTTTTACATAAGCAAAAATTGCTACAATTAGTATTACTCCAATACTGTAGTAAACAAATGTTGGTATTGGCATCGGATCGCCAGAAGCATATGAATGAAGTCCTGATAAATAATAGTTCACTCCAAAGTAAGTCATCAGGATTGAGAAAAATCCAACAACAGAAGAGAAGTTGTAACTAAATTTACCTTTTAGGCCTGGAATATATCTCATATGTAATATGAATGAGTAAACCACAACACTAATCAAAGCCCAGGTTTCTTTAGGATCCCAGCCCCAGTAACGTCCCCAACTTTCGTTGGCCCAAACCCCACCAAGGAATGTTCCTATTGTAAGCATGTATAAACCTACTGTCATTGCTCTTTCGCTAATTGCTGATAGTTCTTCAACGTTGTTATTCAAACTAACTGCATTCTCACTATTACGGAAAATCATGATTAACATATTTATAAATCCCAGAAGCATTGATAGTGCAAGGAAACCATAACTGGCAGTAATAATAGAAACGTGAATTGTTAGCCAATATGATTTTAAAACAGGAACTAGATTTGTGATCTCTGGATTCATCCAACTCAAATGAGCAACCATAAGAATTATTGAAGATAGTATGGTGGTGGCTGCCAAAGTCATATTCGATTTTCTGGCAAAAAGTAATCCCGACAACATTGTTACCCAGGCAATATAAATCATCGATTCGTATCCATTACTCCATGGTGCATGGCCTGAAATATACCAACGCATTCCTAATCCTGCTGTCTGAAGTAAAAAGCCAATAATTACAAGGCCCAGGAATATTTTAAGTATTACGTTAACAATTTTCGATTGTTTAAAAACGGCAACAAATGATAAGATTATCATAATAAGTCCAAGCAAACCATAAATACTTCCAAGACGATTGAATATGTCCATTTTGTTGTATCTAATTTCAAGGTCAATCCTTGATTGAGAAGGCATAATCTGACCGCCATATTTTACCTGATAATCATGAATTCCATTGAGTAACTGACTCGCTAGAGTCATGTTATTGTCTTGTAGACTACTTAAATATGAGGGGATTATCTTCACCAAATAACTTGAGTCTAACTCAGGAAGTCCATGAATATGTGACTCAGGGGAATACCACGGTTTAAGATGACCAGTAGGGTCGGGGAGGACCTTTAAAAAACTACTGGTAAATACCATGTATGCCACATTTAATCTCTCATCAACAGCAATTAAGTCTTTGTCGAAAGTGTTTCGTTCAGCGGGTTTTTTTGCATAAGCTCTATTTACTTCCTTACTTAATTTATAACTGCTTTGAGTCAAATCAATAAAATCGAGATATGAAGCATATTTGCCATCAATACCAATAAGATTTTTTAGTTTATCATGTTTTACCTTAATAATTGGAGCCTGCTGCCAGTACAATGGAGAACTCATCATGCCCAAAAATACCTGGTCAGAATTCATATTAAATAGTCGGCTTTTTCCTCCGGTAATCTTTCTAATAAGTTCACTACTAAGAGTATTTGCAGGTTTAAGTCTGCCGTCTTGCGACTGTATCATCAATTGACCAAATTTTGCAGCATGTTTCTTATCAATAACAGGGAGATTATCTTCGTTAAAAGAACCTCCACCACCATGTTGTGCAAAAGATTGGGTACCCAGAATCAGAAAAGTACCAATAAGAACCGTAGCAATAGTTTTACTGTTGTTTGCTGTCTTACCAATTGATTTCCCTAGTTTGGCAAATCTGGATGATTTACTTATTAAAGCAACTACCATTCCTAATGCCATTAGAAAATACCCAAAGTATGTAAAGGCAGTACCCCACCAATCATGATTAACCGAAAGGATGGTTCCCATTTCATCACGATCGTATGACGACTGGAAAAATCTGAATCCTTTGTGATTTAACACATTATTCATAAATATTCTGTGTTGTTCTTTTAATCCCTCTTCATTGTCAATCAATACTACTTCACTAGCATATGACGAAGGACTATTTGAGCCAGGATATCTGTCAAGTTGAAAATCGATTAGTTTTATTGCAAATGGTAAATTAATATCCTTTGATCCAAAAGTTACATAAACATCAGCTCCATTAATAGAGTAAGTTGTTACATCACCCTTGTACCCTTTGCCTCCGCGAGCAGAGATTGTTTTTGTTTCATCACCAGATTCGGTCTCAATAACAATGGCATCCATAAGGTTGACATCATTTCCGTCATATGTTGCATAATTGATCGTTCCATTTTTGTAGAAGTTTGTTAGAACAATGTTGAGATCATTCATCTTGTATAAAAACCCATTTGAAAAACTATTCCAATTGTCTTCCATGTATGTTACTCCTTTTTCACCACTCATCGACATAGTTGTCAGAGAATCAGGTGTGTTAACCAAAAGAGCACCGTTATTCAATTTAATATTTATCGCATTTTCAACTTTCTCATCTCCAAAATTAATTGAATATGGTCCTATCTTTTTACTTTCATTGTACTTAAAATAGTGGGTTTCACGACCTCTTGCGCCAAAAGATGTAACAAGGATTATGTAGGGACTTCCTTCCCCCATAGTTTCAGTAATTTGTTCTCTCGCGTTTGGAATATATCTTACCGAATTGAATTTGAACTTTTTGTCGTTAATCTTCATCGTCTGACTGTAAGTCTTTGGGTTAAGACCTGAAATCAAAAGGGATTTGGACTCTGAGATTTCCTCACCATTGTCAACTATCTTAATGTCAACGAAAGTTTTATCTGATAACATGGCTGAGGATGTAGCTCCTTCACGAATATGCATAGTACCTTCATAACTGACAAACCTGGTAATTGCCGAGCCTATTATTACAACAATAAATGAAATATGGAAAATAAACATTGGCAGTTTCTTCAATTCCCACATTTTAACTCTGATTACGTTTGCAATCAAGTTAATGCTTAAAAGAAACAATAATATGTTGAACCAGGTTGCGTTGTACACCACCGCTTTAGATGCAGTCGTTCCAAAGTCATTTTCAATAAATGTGGCCACTCCCATGGCACAGGCAAACAAAACGGTTAAGAAACCCATTGTTGGCATTGAGAATAAAATATTTGAAAGTCTTTTCATGATTTATCGGTTGATTGTTTTTATCATATTCGAGACACTTTGTAATGTGTCGTAACTATTCTTTATTCGTTATTATTATGTCTAATGCACCCACACCAAACTTACTAATTGAAGCCATTTGGTTTTTGGTGTTGCTGTAATTTTCCAGTTCTTTAATAATGCTATTTTTTAGTACTCCATTTCCTACTCCATGGATAAAAGTAACTTTTGTGTATTCATTATCCAAGGCGCTCTCAAGTGTTTTTTTAAAGTAACCAATTTGAATGTTAAGCATATCATGACTTGAGTAGCCTGCAATATTTTCCATTAGTTCAGCAATATGTAAATCAACAACCGCTTCGCCAATTCCTCTCTTATGCTTATCAATCAGAGGTTTTTCTTTAACTGCTTCAGCAACTCCTGCCTTTGTATTAGAGCCGTATTTTCTATCCGAAATATTTGTAGTGACAACCTCTAATGTAGATTCAGGTGCTATGTTTACTATGATTGCTTTGCCTTGAAGTAGAGTATTAGTTCGATAACTACCTTCCTTAAAAAACCTGTTTGCCTTCAAGTCTATTACTGAATGCAAAGGGTAATAAATTTTATCAGGTAAATCGTTATGAAATAAAACCTGAACATAACCACTAACCCAATTTTCAAGTTCGTCGCGGTTAATTGTTGCAATGTTTATCTTTGAATCTGCTGGTATTGAACTGAAATCTACTCCTTCCAAATTCCCCTCAATCTCCATAAAAAGACTGTAAAGAATATCATGTTTTGTGTTATTTAGGATGAAAATGTCAATATCACCTGTTAGTACCCATTGTTGTTCATGTGGTTCAAAGGCTAAATAAACTCCTTTTTCCTCTCTAACAGTACCCCAAGGGTTAATTTCACTTACCGATTCATCAACTTCCTCAACCACTGGTGGAGGGGCGGTTATGGCAGGTGCGTTAATAAACACAACCTCATCGTCATCCTGGCTGGCTGATCTAAAGTCCTTGATGAGGTCTGTTGCCAGAACAGGCATTTCAAATCCATCATCAGTTTCAATCATCACCAACTTGCTGTCTATTATTCTAACAACTGTTCCGCCTCCACTTTCGTTCAAAAAGTTTATCTTTTCCCCTATCTTGAATCTCATCTATGCCCTAATTAGTAATCTGTAAATTATGCTTTTCTTCTTGTTCTGTTTAAACTGAAAAACATTGGCGAATTTACTTATTATTTGAATTAGCACACTTTTAATGATTCTATTTAGGCGTAATAATTTATGATTTATTGCATAAAAAAGCCCTTCACTATGAGTGAAAGGCTTTTTTGTATTTTATTATTTAGATATTGCCTTAAAGCAAATCTTAGTCTCTGTTTTTAGAAGTCAATAGTAGAAAAACTAACTTCCGTCTTCCAACTTCTAAATCTCCTCTGTCTCAACAATTTTAGCCAAAAGGTCAGCGTAAGGAACCATTAGGTACTGCTTGTCTTCAAAATCAAACTCAGTACCTGAGAATTTTTTGTAGAAAACTGTATCACCTGTTGTGATTCCTGGGTTTTCAATATTACCAATTGCAACCACTTTGGCGTATTGTGGTTTCTCTTTTGCAGAATCAGGAATTATAATTCCAGATGCTGTTTTCTGTACTGAATCATCCTGAGTAATATCTAACAGGACGTTTTCATTTAACGGTTGTAATTCTTTCATATCTATTTTTTTATTTATTTTATATTTTTATTAAATTCCAAGTAGTGTATTTATACGAGTCTTGTCAAAACCTACAATCAACTGACCGCCAATATCTGTTTGAGGCACTCCTTGCTGTCCGCTTTTCTTAACCATTGCTTCAGCGGCCTTTTGATCTTTGGAAACATCAATGTATGAATATTTAATTCCATGCTGATCAAAATGCTTCTTTATTACAGTACACCAACTGCAGGAAGGTGTTCCGTACACCGTGACTCTTTTTTGCGATTTTCCTTTTGCATCGGCTTTAGCCGAAAACAATGAACTTTCGAATAATGATTTATAAAATGAATCATCATTACATCCCTTAACGGTTTTAACATATTTATTTCCTTCAAACACCATTAGAGATGGTGCAGAACTAATATTGTAATTTGTATGAATATCTCTTACTGAGCCAACATCTGCCGACATAATACTTACACCTTTTACGTCTTTTAGTGCATTTTCAATGCTTTGGTAACTGCAATCACTTGCCTCTGAACCTTTTTTGTAAAGTAAAACGTAGTTCTTGTTTTTCTCTTCCAGATGATTAAGCATTTCGTTATGAGAATTTATACTTCTAATAGTCATACTCAAATATTGATTTGTAGTTTTCTTATCAAAACATATACCAAATGAATAATCAACGGTTTTAAGGTGTCGATTTTGCAGTACTGACAAAATTGCACGTTCTATGTTAACTTCAAATACTCTAAGTACTTTAAATACTTTAGACTCTAGTAAATAAAAGGAATTACTCTTTTGCTTGTTTTAATATATTCAGAATAATCTTTAAAATGCTTGATCAGCCTTTTTTCCTCGTAATGAATCTTTATTGTCAAAACAACAATCAACAAGAGCAAAACTGCCAATCTTTCGTAACTAAAACTCTCCCAAACCAAAGGGATAACAGCAATAACCTGAGCAAGGTACATGGGGTGCCTAATAATACGATAGGGGCCTGATGTTATTAAAACTCCATCAGGCTTTACAATTGGTCGTATGTTGAAGTTACCTGGCCTCATAATATAAATTGCTAAAAGCCCAAGAAAAACACCAACTGCTTCAATTAAAAAACCGCTTATTGTATCTGCAATTACTGGTCCTGTTATTAGGATGAATATCAAACTGCCTAACTGCAGAATAACAAGTATTGTGGGATATATTTTTTCTTTAAAATCCATAAATAACCGGCCACGGGCTTTTAATTGTGCAAGTAGAGAGAAAGTCTCTGCCCGCAACCGGTGGTGCAAATCTACTAATTTTAGAAAAATATAAGATTTTTGTAATTTAGAAACTTTCCATGTGCTTAATTCCAAACGGCTTCTTAAATTTGTAGTTCTATTTTTTTGATTTAAGTAAGTAATAAATATAAATAGTAATGGCTGAGAATATTGGAAAAGCAGGTAATCAGGGAGCAGGAATTAAATCCGACTGCCATGTTGAAATTGAGATAACTTCAAGCGGTGGACAAATAATTGAGATAAACAGTAAAGTTAAAACCCTTTATGGTGAGGCAATCAAAAAACTTGCCCAGGAAGTATTGTCGCATTTTGATATTGAAAATGCAAGACTTCTTATTAATGATACTGGTGCAGTGGATTTTGTTTTGGCAGCAAGGATTGAAGCAGCAATAAAAAGTGTTTGGAAAACAAAAAAAGATTTCCTTATCCCTTCACTGGAAGGTAATCTAAATGCTACCTCCAAAGAAGCATTCAGGTACTCAAGGCTTTATCTTCCAGGCAATAGTCCAAAATTAATGCTTAACGCCGGTATTCATAAACCCAACGGATTAATATTGGATTTGGAAGATGCAGTCGCTCCAAATAAAAAGAAGGAAGCAAGATATGTGGTACGAAATGCACTTCGTAGTCTGAATTTTTATGGTGCTGAAAGAATGGTGAGAATTAACCAGGGACAATTGGGGATAGAGGATTTAGCCTTTGTTGTACCTCACAATGTAAATTTGATATTAATTCCGAAAAGTGAATCTGCAGAGGATATTCAAGCAGTGGAGAATGAGATAAACAGATTAAAAGATGTTTGGGGTTTAAAATATGATATTTGGTTAATGCCAATTGTTGAAAGTGCAAAGGGTGTCATGAAAGCATATGAGATTGCAACCGCCTCAAAAAATATTGCTGCCATGGCAATTGGATTAGAAGACTACACAGCTGATATGGGTACTCAAAGGACTGCAGAAGGAAAGGAATCATTTTTTGCCCGAAGCATGGTTGTTAATGCATCGAGGGCAGCAGGCATACAACCCATCGACTCAGTATTTTCTGATGTTTCTGATATGGATGCGCTTGCGCAAAATGTAAAAGTTTCTAAGTCGCTTGGTTTTGATGGAATGGGCTGTATTCATCCACGTCAGATTGAAGTGATACACCAAAATTTTGCACCTGAAGACAAAGAAATTGATAAAGCAAAGAAAATAGTCCTTGCCTTTCAGGAAGCCAAGGAGAAAGGCTTAGGCGTAGTTTCTCTGGGTTCCAAAATGATAGATGCTCCAGTAGTTAAGCGTGCTAATAATACAATACGAGTTGCTATTAATACTGGTAAACTTGATAAAAACTGGGCTACAAAAACTAATTAGTGATTAAAAAATATACGCTGCGACGTTGCGTCGCTGCGTGAAATTAGAATAAAAATGAAAAAATAATCTCCTATTATCCCATCTACAGAGAGGAATCAGGGGTGTGTAATTTAAAAGTCAATTATTTTTTTGATTTTGGGAAGTCTTAAAATGGGTAAAATATAAAAAATGAAAAAATACGATAAACTAGTAAAGAACGCAGTTGGTAGAATGGTGCCAACCATAATCAACGGTGAAGAACATATTCCTTTTCAAGGAGTTGGAAAATATAAACCTAGTGGTAGGAAGTTTGCCCCTCGAATCTCCTCATGTGCAGATTTTCCCGATGATGGTAATAAGGAGATTTCCAGTTTAAAAGAGGCCTTAATAAAATCTGGGTTGAAAGATGGGATGACAATATCTACACACCATCATTTTAGGAATGGGGACCTTATTGCAAATCAAATTTTCGATATTGCAAAAGAATTGGGAGTTAAAAACCTAAGATGGTTTCCTTCAGCTTCTTTTCCTTGTCAGGAGCATCTGATTCAATATCTTGAAGATGGCACTATTAACCGTATTGAAGGGAGTATGAACGGACCTCTAGGTAGATTTGCCTCTCTTGGTAAAATGAAAGGTTTAGGTGTTTTACGATCTCACGGTGGACGATATCAGTCTATTCAGGATGGAGAAGTTCAGATCGATATTGCTGTTATTGCTGCTCCTACTGCAGATGCTTTTGGTAATGCAAACGGAGTAAATGGTGATGCTGCATGCGGATTACTTGGCTTTGCTCTTGGAGATTCTGAGTATGCCGACAAAGTTATTGTGGTAACAGATAATATGGTTCCATTCCCTGCCATCCCATGGCAAATACATGGTAACTATGTAGACTATGTAGTGCAGGTTGATAAGGTTGGCTTGCCAGAGAAAATTGTTTCAGGAACAACTCAAATAACTAAAAGTCCCGACCGACTTTTGATTGCTGAAATTACTGCAAAGTTTTGTGAAGAAGCTGGTTTAATTTATGATGGTTTTTCATATCAGGCTGGTGCCGGTGGTACAGCTTTATCCATTGGTAATTATTTTGGAGATATTTTAAGAAAGAATAATTGGAAAGCAAGTTTCATTCGTGCAGGCAGTAATAAGTATCCTGTTCAGTTACTTGAAGAGGGAATTGTAGGTTACATCCTAGATGGTCAGACATTTGATCATGAGGGAATTAGAAGTATGCGCGAAAATGCTAATCATGTAAATACATCACCTTTTACATCATACAACTATCATGGTAAGGGCAATTTTGCCGCAATGGTTGATATTGTGGTGCTCGGAGCAACTGAGGTGGATGTAAATTTTAATGCTAATGTTGTTACGCATTCTGACGGATATTTACTCCACGGAATCGGTGGCTGGCAAAACACCCTTTTTGGTAAAACAACCATTATGCCTATTCCTCTTTTCCGTGACAGGATCCCTGTAATACGAGATGAGGTAACTACCATTTGTGCTCCGGGACATTTGATTGACATTGTAATAACTGAAAGAGGCATTGCAATAAACCCACTTAGAAAAGATTTAATCGAAAAGATGAAAGATTCTAATCTTCCAATAAAAACAATTCATGAATTGAAGGCAGAGGCAGAGGCCATTTGTGGTGTGCCTGAAATGCCTAACCTGAGTAATGAAATAGTTGCAGTTATTAAATGGGTTGATGGTACAGTTTTAGATTCAGTTAGAAAAGTGATAGAAGAGTAGTATTATTGAATGATATTGGATTATTTATTATATTTACTCGCCAACTAAAATCATAAAAATGTCAGATAGTAAAATAGAATCCATTTTGCACAATGCAAACTTGGATATGGACAAACCAATATTGCTTTACGAAAAAGAAAATCATAGTATTTATTGGCTTGGGGTAGCCGAAGATACAGCCTTCAGAATTAATTCGTATCTAATAAATGATGGAGATCAGAGTGTAATTGTTGACCCTGGCAGTCGATCATATTTTGAAAGTATTAAAAATCATATTAAAAATCTAGGTTATTACGATAATTTGGAGGCTATGATATGTTGTCATCAGGATCCGGATGTTGCAGCCTCAATGTTTGACTGGCTTCAAATAAAGCCTGAATTAAAAGTTATTGCATCGGCACGTACAAATGTTCTGTTGCCACATTATGGTGCAAGTGAGTATGAGTTTTATGATACAGGAATAGCAAACAATCATGAGTTTATTTTTAAATCGGGCAGAAAATTGAATTTTGTTGAAGCCCCATTTTTACATTTCCCCGGAGCCATAAGTACTTTTGATGAATCTTCTAATACTCTTTTATCTGGTGATATCTGGGCTGCAATTGATATTGATTACCAGTTTGTTATTACCGATTTTGACGAGCACAGACTGAAATTGGATTTATTTCACATTGATTATATGGCCTCTAATCTGGCAAGCAGAAGTTTTGCAGAAAAAGTTGAGGAATTGGAAATAGATTTAATCCTACCCCAACATGGCTCAATTATTCCTAAAAAGTTTGTTAAAGATGCAATCGATTATCTTAAAAATCTCAGGTGTGGATTAGATATTATCTACCCAGGTAAATGATAGATAAATATTCATGAGTAATCAGGAAATTGACAAAATAAAAAAACTAGAGAGGGAGTTAAAACTCATGAAGTCTGCTGCTATGCAGTGGGGTAACATCCATGCACTTTTGCAGGAAGCAAATCGAAAACTTTTTGAAACAGAAAAGAAACTAAAGGTTGCTCTTAATGAAGCAGAAGTAGCTAACGAGACTAAAAGTATTTTTCTTGCATCTATGTCTCACGAAATTAGAACACCCATGAACGGAATTGTGGGCATGGTGGAGATAATGAAACAGACAGAACTAAGTGCTGAGCAACAAGATTTTCTCGACATAATCGGAATTTCAGCAGATGCTCTCCTAACTTTACTTAACGACATCCTTGATTTTTCTAAAATTGAGGCAGATAAAATCACACTGGAATGTACGAGCCTGAGTTTGGAAATAATATTAACCACTGTTAGTGAGATTGTTAGAAAGCAGGTAAATGATAAAGGTATTGAATTAATTATATTTATTGATCATAAACTCCCCTCTTTGTTTAAAGGCGACCCGGTAAGACTTCAACAAATAATATTAAACCTTGTAAGTAATGCTATTAAATTTACAGAAAAGGGTGAGGTATTTATTGAAATATCCAAGGGTGAAATTATTGAGGATAGGATAAATGTAAAGTTTTCTATTAAAGATACAGGAATTGGCATTTCTGAAGAGAATCAGAAAAAGTTGTTTACCGCATTTACGCAGGCAGAATCGTCTACAACCAGAAGATTTGGTGGTACTGGTTTAGGATTGGCAATATCAAAAAGACTGACTGAATTTATGGGTGGTGAGATTGGTATTAATAGTGAGGAAGGAAAAGGGTCTGAGTTTTTCTTTGATGTGTGGATTAAACTATCAGACGAGGTTCAAAAGCATATTAAACCAGCAGATATAGGAAATATTAACATCTTGTGTGTTGATGATAATAAGACTAACCTAAGAGTTCTAAGTGAACATTTAAAGCATTTTGGGTTCAAATTTGAATTAATAAGCGATCCTTTATTGGTAGTTGATTTTTTGGAGAAAAATGAAAATACTGAGCCCTTCGATTTGATTTTGATGGACTATGAAATGCCAGAGATGAACGGATGGGAACTCACAAAAAATATTAGGGATAATAAAAAACTTTCGAAAAAGAAAATCGTACTAATTTCTTCAGCCACTGTAAGGGAGGTTAGTCAAAAAGTAGTTCAGGAGGAATTTGATGCTGTTTTGCTCAAACCTCTTCGACAACAATTATTGTACGAGACAATTGAGAGCGTTTTAGGGAAAAGAACTGATTCTGCAAAGAATAAAGGAATGAGAAAGTCTCTGGAAAAAAGAAATATTAAAGTTTTACTTATCGATGATAATTTAATAAATCTAAAAGTTGGTAAGATGCTAATGTCTAATATCATTTCTAATATTGACACAGTATCAGGAGGTTATGATGCAATTGAGAAGGCAAAACAGACTAAATATGATATTATCTTCACTGATATCCATATGCCTGATATTGACGGTATGGAAGTTTGCAAACAAATAAGAAAAATAGATTTAAATATGCACACCAAAATAATTGCACTATCGGCAAATGTTGTTAATTCTGAGGTGGAGAAGTTTTTGCAAGCAGGAATGAATGACTTCCTCGGAAAACCCTACAAACTTAATGACATTGAAAACCTACTAAAAAAGCATCTTGATATTTAAGACACAAGGTTTTTAGCAATTGTCTTTTGTAAAACATCAATAGTAATAGGCTTCGTAATGAAGTCATTAGCACCTAACTTATAACTGGTTTCTTCCTCTCCCGACAGCATGTATGCTGTTTGTACAACTATTGGAATATCTTTATTTGACTTTCTAATGTGCTTTAAAACCTCAAAGCCATCAAAATCAGGAAGATTTAAATCAAGAAAAATCAAGTCGATAGTTTTTGTTGAGTCAAACATATCAATTGCCGTTTGGCCATTTTCTACCAATATTAATTTTGCATGCGTTGTTTTTAAAGCAGCCTTATAAAAACGACTACTTGTATCAATATCTTCGACAATCAGAATGACCTTATCACTAAAATCGTAATCTGTTCCCATAATTTAAAGTTTTGGTTTTGATCTTTAATTGATTTGCAATGATAGTTAATTAATGTAAGTGTGACAATATTTTAATAAGTCTATATTTCAACAGTACATTGTTAATTCCGATTAATTCTGTATCTTTCCCTAATATTATTATTGTTGGGTTTGAGATAATTGTAACTCATTAAACCACATTTTGTTAGAGTATTTTAAATTTTCCAGAGTATGATGTCAAATATACTAATTGTTGAGAGTAATAACTCGGATTTTAATTCTATTGAGAGTGTTTTGAAGCAAACTTCTGCAATTTTAGTAAGGGCTGAAACATTTAGTCAGGCATTGAAATTATTTTCAGATCAATCATTTAAAATTATCATAACGAATGTAGAAGTGGATAATCAACCTGGATTGGGTCTGATTAAGAAAATTAGAAAATTACCTAAGGGCCAGGATGTTAAAGTTATATTATTTGCAGAATCATTTCCCGACGATGAGCAGATTGCAGAGGCTGTAGATATTGGAGTTGTCGATTTTGTGAGTAAGCCTCTCAACCCTAAGATTTTGCTGGGAAAAACAAATACCTACCTTGACCTTATTGAAAGTCAACAGTTATTAATTCAGAATGAAATAAGGGAGAAAGTATCAGCACAAAAAATTATCGACAATAGCCCTATTTTAGCATTTCGATGGAGAAATGATGAACACCAATCGATGGAATATGTTTCTGGAAATATCACTCGTCTTTCTGGTTACACTATTGATGACTTTTTATCAGGACAATACAAAATTACAGACGTAGTTCATCCCGAAGATCTGCAGGGTGTTCTGGAAGAGATCGTGGCTTTTAGTGGTGAAAAAGATAAATCCTCTTTTACTCATAAACCGTATCGCATAATTAAAAAAGACAAATCTATCATTTGGGTCGATGAGAGGCTAATAATAACAAGAGATGATGATGGTAGGGTTAGCAAATTTCAGGGAATACTAATTGATATTACCGAAAGAATAATGGCTGAGAAAGCCAGTGAGATTGAAAGGTCAAGAGCGAGAGAATATTTGGAGTTGGTAGATGTTATGATGGTGGCTTTAGATAAAAAGGGTTTAGTGACAATGGTAAATCCTAAAACTTGCGAAATATTGGGATATGAAAAAGAAGAGTTGCTTGAACAAAAATGGATTGAAAAAGTATTGATAAATGAAGTTGATAAACATAAAATAGAAACTGATAAGTTCCTCGAAATAGATTTTCCTGATAATTTCGAGAATTATGTAGTGACAAAGAGTGGTGAGAAGCGATTAATTGTATGGAATAGAACATCTATCAAAGATGATGGAGATAATATTATTGGAATGCTTTGCTCAGGACGCGATGTAACTGAGCAACGTCAATCAGAATTGGAAAAAATGAGGCTTTCAACCGCAATAGAGGCCAGCAACTCTTCTATTGTAATTACTGATGTAAAAGGTAATATTGAGTATGTAAATCCATATTTTACTGAATTAACTGGATATACTTTGGAGGATGCTGTTGGTCAAAATCCCAGAATACTTAAATCATCCGAAATTAAATCCGAGGAATACAAAGACCTTTGGGAAACAATAAGCAGAGGAGATAACTGGAAAGGAGATTTTCACAATATTAAAAAAAGCGGTGAATCTTATTGGGAATCGGCAGTGATTGCGCCGGTGAAGGACAATTCTGGGGAAATAATAAATTATATTGCAGTAAAACAAGATATTACAGATGAGATAAATGCTCATAATGAATTAATAGAAGCAAAGGAAAAAGCAGAAGAAAGTGACCGCCTTAAGTCAGCATTTCTGGCAAATATGAGCCATGAGATACGTACTCCCATGAATGCCATATTAGGATTTTCTCAACTTTTAAATATCCCATCACTTGCAGAAAAAGACAAACAAAGTTATTTGAACATTATTAATAGTACTGGAAATCAACTTCTAATTATTATTGATGATATTATTAATATTTCCCGTATTGAGGCAGGAATTATAGATCTTAATGAAACTGAGTTCGACTTAAATCAGATCGTAATTGAAACTTTTGAAACGCTCAGGGTTAATGCAGAAATGAAGAAGGTAAATTTAACCTACTCGGTTGATTTAAAAAATGATAAATCATTGATTTACACCGACAAGGGTAAGTTATCTCAAATTTTAATAAACCTAATTAATAATGCACTTAAGTTTACCAAAACTGATGGCAATGTTAAATTTGGATACAAGATACAAAATGAAAAAATATTGTTTTTTGTTAAGGATAATGGTATTGGAATAAATAAAAAAGATCAAGGTGTAATTTTTGAGAGGTTTAGACAAATTGAACATAAAGGAAAAGTTTATGGCGGCACTGGTATTGGTTTGAGTATTGTAAAAGCCTTTATTACTAAAATGGGTGGAAAGATATGGCTTGAATCAAAAGTTGGTGAAGGAACAATTTTCTTTTTTGAATTGCCAAATAAAACTATTTACATTGAAGATGTTGAATCTGAAGGTATTGATCAACAGCAATTCAATCAGAAACTTAAAGGTAAAAAAATACTTATTGCAGAGGATGAAGAACTTAATTATTTATTAATGTTTGAATTTTTCAGAGAGGCAGAAGTAAATATTTTACATGCCGAGAATGGTAAGCAAGCAGTTCAAATGTTTAAGAAGAATGAAGATATTAGTTTGATAATTATGGATTTAAAGATGCCTGTTATGAGTGGCTTTGAAGCAACGGCATTAATAAAAAAAATCAAGCCTGAAATCCCAATAATTGCTCAAACAGCATATGCCATGAGTACTGATAGGGCACGGGCCCTTGATGCGGGATGTGATGATTATATTGCAAAACCAATAATATTTGAGGAGTTCATCAAACTGATATCTAAGTATTTATAAAATATAAAAATTGTAATGGGAGTGGGTGAGAAATTTTTCAAGTCTTATTATTTTTTACTTTTATTTTTATGGACAATTATTATTGTCCCCATTATTTACATTGCATATTATCAGTTATTTAGAGGAAATTTGTATTCATATATAATTATTTTTTCTTTTACATGGCTGGTAGGAGTTGTAGGTTTTTACATTGCATATAAAAGAGTAAAAAGAAGAATAGAAGAGAAGAGTGATTTCCTCAATCAAATTGAGAATATTAAGGATAGTTTGGAGGAAAAGATTAGAGAAAGGACCGAGGAACTCTATCTGTCAAAAAAGAGGCTTGAGATTGAAATTCAGGATCGAAAACTAATTGAAGCACAATTAAAAGAAAGTGAGGAGAGATATCGGAATATAATTGAACATTCAAATAATTTATTTTATTCTCATACTGCTGATCATAAATTAACATATGTTAGTCCTCAGGCTGATAAGTTTTTTGATTGTACTCAGGAGGAGGCTAAGGTTAAGTGGACTGAGTTTGTTACTGATAATCCAATTAATCAAATAGGCCTTGAAATTACCCAAAAAACCATTGATAGTGGAAAAATTCAACAACCATATGAACTTGAGTTGATTACGCTTAAAGGTAGAAAATTATGGGTTGAGGTACATGAAGCTCCCATTGTTGAGAATGGAAAAACCGTAGCAATTGTAGGTGCTTTAATTGACATAACAACATGGAAAAGGGCATCTGATATCATAAATAAAAATGAGAAAAAGTATCGGGAACTTTTTGAAGAGGCTCCCGATTGTGTTACTCAGCTTGATAATCATGGTTTTATTCTCGATTGTAATAAAGCATTCGCTAATCTTTTAGGATATGAGATAGATGAGTTAATAGGAGGACACATAACCGATACACTTACTGATTATCATAAACCATTATTTAAAGAAAGAATTCCTGAACTGATTAAAAAGGGAAAATTACTTATGAATGAAGTTCATCTTGTAAAAAAGAATAAGCAAATCATAAAAGTAAGAAGAAATGCAAATGCAATTTATGATGAAAGAGGCAAATTATCTGGCATAATAGTTCATACACATGATATTACAGAGTTATTGCAATTGAGAGATTCTTTAATAGAAAGTGAAAAATTATTAATCCAATCGCAGAAAATTGCAGGAATAGGTAGTTTTACTTTTAATATTGAGAAAGAAAGTTGGAAGGGTACCGAAGTTCTTTACAATATACTTGAAATTGATGACACCTACCCTAAAACCATTGAAAGTTGGATAGCTCTTGTTCATCCTGACGATAAAATGCAGATGAGAGATATTGTGGTTGGCAGAATTCAGAAAAAACAGTACAGGTTTGAGTTGAAGCACCGGCTTTTGTTGAATAATGGTAAACTTGTTAAATGGGTGAATTCAATTGGTGAGGTTGAAATTAATGAGAGTGGTAAAATAGTAAAGGTAACAGGATCACTTGAGGATATTACTGAAAAATATTTGAAGGATCAGAGGATAATAGATAGTGAAGAGCAACTCAGAGCAATATTCAATGCCGCTGATAATGTCTCATTTATGACAACAACAGCAGAAGGAGTTGACTCAATAATTTTGAATGTTAGTCCAGGTACTGAAAGAATTTTTGGATACCGCAGAGATGAACTAATTGGTAAACCAGTAAGCATTTTGCATATTGAAGAGGATATTAGTAAGTTTGATGATAATCTTAACAAGATGAAAAAGGGTGCTCCTGGCTATGTAGGAGAGATAAGTTTAGTTAAGAAGTCAGGAGTGAAATTTGATGCTTATCATAAAGCATTTCCATTATCAGTTGATAATAATAATACCTTAACTGCACTTGGAGTAACAATTGACCTTACTGAAGTTAAACAAGCAAGAAGAGATCTGAAAAAAAGAGAGGAGCAACTATCTACTTTGATTAATGCTACACCCGACATAATATGCTTTAAGGATGGTGAAGGAAAATGGCTGCTCGCAAATGACGCTAACATAAAGTTATTTGATCTTGAAGGTGTTGATTATTTTGGCAAAACAGACATTGATTTGGCCAATTTTAGTGAATTTTATAGGGAAAAGTTTGTGAATTTTATGAAAACTGATGAGGTTGCCTGGTCTTTAAATGATGTAAGTAGGTTTAACAGTGTTTTAACCACATCAACTGGAGAAGAAATTTTATTTGATGTTATTAAAGTGCCGCTATTTAATAATGATGGAACAAGAAAAGGACTTGTAGTCCTAGGACGTGACATTACTAAACAGAAGGATTTAGAGAACGAACTTATAAAGGCAAAAAAACTTGAGGCAGTAGGTTTAATGGCTAGCAGACTGGCCCATGAATTTAAAAATATTCTTCAAAGTATTTCCGGTTATTCTCATTTTGCTCAAGAAGGCCTTGATATGGAAGATAGACGGTATCAGGATATTGAACAGGTTTTAACTGCAGCCAGAAGAGCAGATGTTGTTGTTAAGAATTTACTTAAAGCAGCAAGAAAATTTAATCTGGAATTAATAAAAAATAACATACATAATATTGTTAGGCTTTTTGTGAATAGTAACCGCAAAACATTTGGTGAAAAAATAATCATTGAATATGCATATGAAAGGGGAATAGATCAATTGATGACCAATTGTGATTCTATTCACCTGGAACTGGTAATATTAAATATGTGTTTTAATGCTGTTGATGCTATGCCAGATGGTGGTAATATTAAAATAGAGAGCAGACTATCACAAATATCTGGTAACAGAATTAAACACTATGATTGGGTAAAAGAAAATAAGTTTTTTACCATATCGATTGAAGACAATGGCATTGGTATGAACCAGGATACTCTGGATAATTTATTTGAACCTTTTTTTACAACTAAACCTATTGAGCAGGGGACAGGCCTGGGGCTTTCTTCGGCCTTTGACATTATTAAATCGCATGGTGGTTTTATTGAAATTCAAAGTAAGTTAGGCAAAGGCTCTAAATTTTTTATCCATATTCCAATGACAGTTTAAATCATTTTGCTAAATTTGGGCTTTCTGACAGCAACCAATTTATGATATGAGCAAAATATTGATCATCGATGATGATGAACAAATAAGAAATCTATTTAAAAGAAAACTTGATAGTCATGGCTATAAAACGCTAACGGCTGATGATGGAGATGTTGGTTTGCTCATTTTTAGAGAAGAGAATCCTGATTTGATATTAGTTGATATTATTATGCCGCGCAAGGAAGGGATTGAGGTTATTAGAGAAATAATGGCAGAGTTTCCAAAGACCAAAATGATTGCCATTTCAGCAGGCGGAAGAGGCAAGGCAAGTGAATATCTGGATTATGCACATAAGTTTGGGGCAAAAAAGGTTCTGGAAAAACCGATTGATTTAGATAAGCTTGTTAATGTAGTAGAGGAAGTTCTTAATGCAGATTAAAATTTTATAATAATATATTTATTGAAAAATAAAATAGTCGAAAAGCAATTATTTCGATAAACAAGACATTATGGAAACAGCGAATACATTATTTGTGTATTTATTTTTCGGTGTGGTTGGGATTGCCTTTGTGCAGTTATTTGTTATCGTTTGGTTGGTAATAAGAAGGCAAAAAGCCTCACTAGATTTAATTGCGGAAAGTGAATCTGTTTATCTCACACTATTTCAAAAATCATTTGATCCGGTTCTACTAATTAAAAATGATCGGTTTGTCGATTTTAACGAAGCCGCATTGAAATACTTGTGCTACGAAAATAAAGATGATTTGTTTAAAAAGCATCCGGCTGAAATATCACCAGAGTTTCAGCCTGACGGATTTCATTCAAAGGAAAAAGCAGATGAAATGCTTACTCATGCTAAGGAATATGGTCACCATCATTTTGAATGGGAGCATATCAGTAAGAAAGGTAAGGTATTGTTTGTAGAAGTTTCACTAACAGTTATTAACATAAAAGGAGAGGAACATGTTTATGTAGTATGGCGTGACCTGGCAGAAAAAAAGAAAGTAGAAAAAGAACTGCGACAGGCAATCGAAAAAGCAGAAGAAAGTGATAGGTTGAAGTCGGCATTTCTGGAAAGTATTTCCCACGAAATAAGAACCCCAATGAATGCAATAATTGGATTTGCTCAACTACTTAACTACGAACAAAACAGTAAGGAAGATATATTCGAATTTGTAAATTACATCAATAAATCTGGAAATAGCCTGCTGCTGATAATCGATAATATTATTGATGTTTCAAGTTTGAAGTCAGGAGTAATGGAGATTTATGAATCGAAAGTACAATTGAATAAATTGTTTGAAGAGGTTTATGAGTCAATAATTACTGATACTGCCAATAAAAAACTATCTGTAGAAGTTGGTAATGATCTGGAAAATAAAGATCTAACTCTTGCGACAGATGGAGCAAGATTACGTAAAACTTTGTACCAACTTGTAAATAACTCAATAAAGTTTACTGAAAAAGGTACTGTAAAGTTTGGATGTATTTTATCTGATGACATGCTTGAGTTTTTTGTTCATGATACTGGCATAGGTATCCCTGATGGAGATAAGGAATTTGTATTTAATTTGTTTCGAAAAGGTTCCTTTAAGGATGATAAACTTTATGGTGGAACAGGAGTGGGGTTAAGCATAGCAAAAGCTAGTATTGAAAGTATGGGTGGTAAAATCTGGCTTAACTCAGAGGTTGGGGTTGGTACACAAGTACATTTTACAATTCCTTTTAACGAATACAAATCATAAAAATATTAAAAGAAGCAGGGGCTTTTAAAATTGAATCATAATTCTTGATTCTTTTATCTTAAATCACTCCTCTTGTCCTTCAATAAATTGATAAACTCCCAGGTCAGGTAAAGGTGTACGTTGATTTCCCAATAAGTCGAATGGAATACTACTAGCAATATCAGGATCTCCATATCCAATAGCAGGAGAAAGTGTATCTAAGCGATAATCATTTTCCTGATGATTCATGAAAAGAGGATCTTCATTCTCAAGTACAAAAGAAAAAAGAGTTTCATCAGTTGTATTTCTTTTGGTCTTTAAAATACAATGATCGAAAAAATATACTGAATCTGCACCACCATCCATGTCGGTAAGAAATTCATCGTTGTTGTAGCCATAAATAATACTATTACCAATATTGAGATTAAACGGAGCAGGATGAACAATATCCAAAGTGTCAACAGAGTAATTGTTTAAGAATACGGCAGGTGTATTTCTAACTGAATAAGGCCAGTAGTTTGCAATCGTAGTATGTTTAAAATTGTAATTACCACCAGAGGTTAAAGCAAGACAATATCCGCCACAATTGGCAAGCAAAGTGTTCGTTGATTCAACATTGTAAAGTCGTGTGAATAACCCAATCCCGGTCATGTTTTGAACAACTACATTATGAAGAATAAGTTGATTTTCAGCCTGTCGTAGAAATGACTCTGCCTGAAGCCCAATAAAACCATTTTCAATTATTGCATTTTGTATTTCATGATTCTCACCTGGTGTAGCCTCCATAAGCCATATTCTATCCCATTGTCCTGGAATATCGGAGTATTCTTGTTCCAGTCGGTCACCGGAAAAATGAACCATATTTTCTTGTGTGCCATATACTTTCAACAAGCCATCAGCATAAGCCCATAACCCAGAACTCTCATGGAAATGAACTCTTGTCCCTTCATCAATTATCAGTTCACCATAAGAATTAATAACAGCATAACCGTAAATAACATATGGCTTGTCACTGGTCCAGTGAATAGACTCTAAACTGTCGGCAATAACCTTGTAGGGTGGAAATCCAGGTGTGTAAGAATCAGCCAAAATGTAGTTCGCATTTTGACCCCATGCAACAAGTTTTACAGTTTGTTCATTGCCATTTGTTAGAAAATTCAAACGGTCTTCAACTACAAAAGGTGAATTTGCCTCATTGGGGTTAATAGTAACCTTGGCAAACAAAAACAGACTGTCGTTTGCATTAATTTCTATTTCAGAAAAATTACTTCCTGATTCGCCATCAAGGTTTAACCTAAACTTAGAATTTGCACCTCCCTCAAGTTGAATATTGGATATTTCTAAAAGACTATTTGAATTATTGTAAATCATCAGTCTGTGAGTGGCTGAACCTAAAGTGGTAAATACAGTATCAAATATTATCGAGTCGTTTGAAAACTCAAGTTTCAATGAAGGATCGGTACTAATAATGTCTTTTTTCCGGCAAGAATAAGCCAGCATTAAAAAACCTATGATTAAACCTAATAAAATCTTCTTATGCATATGTCAATTTCGAGGCGCAAATATAATAATCATAAGCAATACGATGATAATTAGTTTTTATTGTATTTTTATCCTCATTAATAAAAATATGCTGATGAAGACTACTCGACTTTTAATAATGAGCCTGATAATTTTATTTTCTACAACTGTTTTTGCACAATATGAGAATACTAGTGGGCAGAAAAAGGAAAATACTAATAAACAAAAACATAGTGGGCCAAGTAAATGGTTTGCTGGAGGTATGATTGGTGGTGGATTTTCAAGTTACAGTTCTTACCTGGAACTTTCGCCAATTGTTGGGTATCACGTAACTCCAGCCTTCGATGTTGGCACAAGAATAACATATATTTATCGTGGGTACAGATACTATTCAGGAGGACCCAAATACAATTCACATATTTATGGTGCTAGCCTATTTGGCAGATATCGTTTTTTGAAATTTCTAATGGCTCATCTGGAATATGCAGGACTTAGTAATCAATGGTATGATTATGATGGTAACAGCACCCGTCATTGGATTAATAGCCTTTATGTGGGAGGCGGACTTTACCAAAGTATTGGAGGTAACGGTTTTGCTACTATTACAATTCTTTATGATGTTTTTGAAGATCCATATTCACCATACAACAACCCATTAATTAGAATTGGCTTCGGAGTAGGGTTTTGATGGGAATTATAAATATCAAGTAATTGTCAACTAATAATATATAACTAATAACTTTTTATCACATTTCTTACATACCCGGTATTCTTGGGAACCTTTTTAGTTTAGTATTTTTGTAATAATATCCCCATGCTTTTTTAAGCCAGTGCCCAATAATTGGTAATGGTAATATCATGTCAAAGTCTGCTTTACGATACACAAAAGCAGCACCATCCCCTGAATCCATAACACAAACAATGTTTAAATGCTTATGGTAGGTTTTTCGTTTTTCGCTTCCGTTGATGCGGTGATGAATATTATAAGCGGCTACATCAGCCATTACTTCAGCAATGTGCCCTTGCTTGGCAGCCCATTTTGGCCCGTTTAGGTCAGTAACATCGCCAACAGCATAAACCTGATCCATACCATCAACTTTACATCTGTCATCAATTTTAATAAAGCCTGCTCCACTTAGTGGAAGATCAGAGTTTTGCATTACTGTATGTCCATCACCACCTGAAATGAAAATTGTAAGGTCGCTTTCAAGTTTAGTGTCATCTTCAAAAATAACACCATCTTTTTCAAAACGAATTATCTTCTTGCCAACTTGCTTTTTTATTTTGTAATGACTAAACATTACATCCATTTTATTCATGGCATTTGCTCCCATTTTTTTTCCGGGTTCAGCCATTGGAGCAAAAAAGGTCAATTCAAATTTATCTTTTAACTTTTTCTTTTTTAAATAATGACTAAAATTAAATAAAAGTTCAAAGGCAGGGCCACCTCTAACAGCAGTTGCTGATGGATCTTTTGGGTTTCCTCCAAATCCTATTGCTATTTTACCTTCACCATTTTCAATTAATTTGTCAAGTTCTTTTTGAATGATGACAGATTCCTCAGGTTTGCCACAAATTGAATGGGTGTGTTCAAGGCCAGTTGTCTTGAATTTATGCATCCCCATTGCTATTACAAGATAATCGTAAGTAACAGTTTGTGTACCTAACACAACTTTCGAATCTTTTGTAATAATCTGATCAACTTCATCAATTATTAATTTAAAGCCATGCTTTTCAGCAAGTTTTGCAAGAGGAATTGAAACATCCTCAAATGTTTTCTTTTTGACAGGAATCCAAATAGAAATAGGATAAATGAATAAGTAATCACGATTAGAAACAAGTGTTACATCATGGCCTAGTTTAGTTAATTTAATAGCAGATTCAACACCAGAGAAGCCGCCTCCGAGAATTAATATTTTTTCTTTCATCAATAGATTTGGTTGTAATTCTATACATGGCAAATATATAAATATATTATATGTGAATTTTAGTTTTTAATGCCAAATGGTATTTTAACAGCAAGGTTGACACTTCTTCCCATATTATAAATTCCAAGGTCTTTAAGAGTCGAAAGATGATCGAAATAAGTATTGTTTAAAATATTTGAGATTGAGAGATCAACTAAAAGAATTTGGTTATTTATCTTAATCTCAGTGCCAAATCCAATATCAGCAATAAAATATTCATCAGTTGGCGTTTCAAACACAGATGGATTGTTTTGAGCGAAAGCATATTTGAAATCAAGTTTAAGATATGTGTTTTTTAGAGATTTAATTTTATCCTTAGTGAACATCAATCCAAGTTTTAAATTATTGGTAGGAATGAGAGGCAGGAAATCACCCGACTTTTCCTTTCCAATAATGTATGAATATGAACTTTCAATATGTAACCAGTGCAAAGGGTGGGGGTGTACATGAAGCATTATTTCTCCACCATACAAAACGGATGGAGTTTGAGAATACTGATAGATTTTAGATCCATCCTCTGTAGTGTCATTGGTTGGCGCAAGAAAAATATAATTGTAAACATTGTTGTAAAATCCAGAAATATCCAGAGATGTGTGTCGGGTATGCATATGGAAACCAATGTCAACTTCCAGGTTTTGTTGGTTGGTGAGATTCTGGTTACCAAGTTCAAAGCGAGTTCCATGCATACCATGCTGGGTAAGTTCAGCAAGATTTGGACTACGATATGCAGAGGCTAGATTAAGCCTAATAAGCATCATTTCACTCAAGTTAATTGTTGCACCAACTGATGCACTCAAATTCGAAAAGCTATTTTCATAATTTATCATGTCATCGTCCTCACCAATGTCTCCGTCATCATGACTATGGCCAGAAACCTCTTGTAATGGAACATAAATGTTTTTGAAACTATATCTCAAGCCTGCTTCTAAAACAATTATGTTTTGTAAGTGGTATTGTGCAAGTGAATAAAAGGAAATATCAAAAATATTTGCGTCTGGAAGTATGCGATCGGGAGCATCAAAATTAGTGTTGTTTTGAGTAAAACCTTGAGTTCCCAGAATGATTTTAAACTTATCATTAAATTGGTAGGCTCCTTTTAGCCGAAATGATAAAGTGCTTAACTGCATGTCCACAAGGGTATTAACTGGTGTAAGTTCAGACCCAATTAACTTCCTTTGATTAAGTTGGTAGGCAAGATGTAAATCCATTCGAAGTTTCCCAAAAAAGAATTTGTTTTGGGAGATTATCAAATGGTCAGTTAAATCCTGAAACCAATCCTCATTTTTTCTTTCATTCACAGAAGTCAAAGAGAAGGCGGGTTCAACAGCAAGCCCTAATTTATCTTTGCTTTGCTGATAAATAATTTTGTAAGTTGCTTTTTTTCGAATTAGACCAGTATTTATTTTAAAACTGGTCCGGTTAAATCTGGTATTGCGAGCAATATCACCATTACCTTGTTTGTAATCCATATGGCTGGTTATTCCACCTTGTACTCCCCAAAAAAATCCTTTGTTATTTCCTTTAACTCCCAGATTTCCTGATAAACCATTGGTATTTCCAAAATATTTAAAGCCTGCTTTGCCTTCAATTTTTCCAATAAGTGCAGGTTCTTCATCTATTAAGTTAATAACTCCGCCAACTGCACCTGAGCCGTAAATTAGCGAAGCCGGACCCTTAATGATTTCAACTCTTTTAACTCCAAATTCATCTACCAGATAGGGGTGGTTTTCAGAGAATTGATAGTTGTTGAGAGGAATGCCATTGTTTAGAAAGAGGATGTTGCTAAGAGACAGGCCTCTAATCACAGGTGATCCAATACCTGGCCCTTTGGATATGATATCAACACCAGGTGTTTCTGCTAATGTTTGTATCAGGGATGGACTACCTGATTGTTCAAGTTGCCTGGCGTTAATAGTATTTATTTTAACAGTATTGTCGTGTTGGGTGCTTGTGAAATTTCCCGAAATAACTATCTCTTGCCCTTCAACCACAAGAAAATCCATTTGTAAGTTAAGTTTTACAGGACTATTTTTAAGGCTTACTTTTTTGTTGATTGTTTTGTAGCCTATGTATGAAAATCTTACAATTATTTCCCCTTTTGGTAGATCGTTAATAAAGTATTCACCATTCTTGTTAGTAGTAGTCCCTTTAAGTAATTCGGGAATGTAAACATTAACACCAATAAGGGTCTCCCCGGTGCTATGGTCCGTTATTTTTCCGCTAATTGAATATTGAGAGTAGAGGCAGAATGAATTACTAATAAACCAAATTACTATTAATATTCTCATTGTAAGATTAGTTACATTTAGATAGCAAGCTAGAATGTAAACATGATTTCAATTCTAACTAAACTTTTGGTATATTTTTAAGAATATCCAGTGT
>Ga0164315_10000529_pt1 | contig 26781 bp, 22 predicted proteins | sample GuaBasSedimGuay6_FD_113737 | JGI IMG/M metagenome (GOLD analysis project Ga0164315, IMG submission 113737) | Subseafloor sediment microbial communities from Guaymas Basin, Gulf of California, Mexico - Guay6, Core 4569-2, 0-3 cm | ecosystem: Environmental > Aquatic > Marine > Hydrothermal vents... | reverse complement strand
GGCGTTTCATCGGACCTTACATTCAATGGTCTGGTGGGCGCCGACTTCAACATGACGAAACATTCATCATTGTTCATGGGATATCGGTACCTCACGCTCGACTTTGAAGAAGATGGTTTCCTCGCCGATCTGACCGCAGAGGGCTTCGTTCTGGGCGTGGAGTTCGGCTTCTAGGAGTTCGTTGCGGTCGCCCAGGGCGCAAGTGCCAGGCACTATAATCATCATACCGGCCGGTGAGTCTGGCTCCGTGTTCAGACGGCGGTGTATTGCTCTTCATCGCGCCTCCCGAATTTCGCTAACAATCGATACTCGCCTAATTGGCATTGGTTTGAGATCATTGCCGCAGCAAATGACCTACTGAATTGACGGGAACGACCGATGAAAGAACTACCTGAGCTGATTGAGCGCTCTGTCAGGAAAAGTACAGCCCTTTTAACGATGGTGATTATTGCAGTTTTGTCGCTGCCGGCAATGGCCGCGCCCAAGACAGACATCATCGTTTTCAAGAACGGCGACAAATTAACTGGCGAAATAAAATCACTGAAACGCGGCCGTCTGAGTTTCAATACCGATGCCACAGGGACGATCAGCATTGAATGGGCCGAAATCAGCCACATCGAAAGTCTGCAGAACATCCAGGTTGAGACGAGCACGGGTACACGCTTCTTCGGCCATCTTGAGCCGAGTGAAGAAAAAGACGTCGTCGTTGTAAATACGGGCAATGGGTTGCAAACGCTTGACGATGCAGATGTCATCCTGATGAACCCAATTGAAGACAGGGGAATCGGCGCGTTCGATGTTGATTTGACGGTTGGTTACAATTTTGCCAAGGCTGGTGGCGTCACGCAGGCAAACCTCGGAATCGATGTTGACTACCGTACGCGGGTGCGTATTTACAGTTTCACCGCCGGTACCACGGTAAACGACAGTGAGGAGCAAGATTCAAGTCAGAGGGCAAACGTCGGCCTGCAATACAAACGCCTCTGGCGAAACCGCTGGTTTGTGAGTGGTTCTCTGACTGCGGATCAAAACGATGAACTGGATCTCAACCTCCGAACCTCACTCGGCGGTACTGCTGGTCGCTATCTGATCCAATCGAACAGCATGTTGCTGAGCATGGCGGCTGGACTGCAGGTTTCGCGTGAGGACGTTGACATTGAGGCAGGCATCGCACCAATCCCGCCCATTGAAGTCCCTGCTTCGGAAACGACCGATTCAATCGAGGCCGTCTTGTCTGTCGACTGGGACTGGTTCCGGTTTGATGCTCCGGAACTCGACTGGAGCACGACGCTCGATGTGTTCCCCAGCCTGACAGAAAGTGGACGAGTTCGTGCGAATTTTGACACGAGTATAAAATGGGAACTGATCAACGACTTGAAATGGGGTCTCTCATTTTATAGCAGTTTTGATAATAAGCCGCAGTCAGACACAGCATCGACCAGTGACTATGGTGTCAACACGACGCTGACCTATGAGTTCTGACAGGGCGCAGCGGGCGTCAAAGGCCGGATTTTCGCCAATTTGCAGGAAATTGGTGGGCCGCGCCCTGAGATAGTAATATGCGCCAACAATCAAGCGAGAACATGAGATGGAGCCCCACAATGCAACAACACAAATTCAAGACCCTGCAAATTCTGCCAATTTTGTTGTTCATAGCCAGCCTTGCAGGGTGTTCGTCCAGCGCGAAAATTCGCTCGGACTATGACCCTGGTGCAGATTTCGCTTCCTACAAGACCTGGGATTTTATAGAAGACGCCGGCCCGGATCACGAGGGCTATGAGAGTCTCTTTTCACAATACATGGTTACCGCCATCACGCTTGAAATGGACAAACGCGGTTATGTCAGGTCGGATAACCCGGATCTGTTGGTCAACTTCAATGCCTATATTCAAGAGAAGACCAAGGTGACGACATCACCTTCGATGGCACCGATGGGCGGATACTACGGCTATCGTGGTGCTCACTATGGCGCATGGGGTGGATACGGTTATGGTACCGATACCCATGTTTCTCAGTACACTGAAGGCACGTATAATATTGACCTTGTCGATGCAAGAGAACACCAGCTAGTCTGGGAAGCAGTTGGCGTTGGTCGTATCACTGAGAAAAAACTAAATAACCTCCAGCAAGGCGTGATGGAAGGTGTGCCCAATTTTTTTGCACAGTATCCCTTCGTTGCCGGCAGCGGGACTCCGGTACAACAGTAATATTTTCTTAGGGGCCGGATATATTTAGCAAAAATGTATCCGGCTTCTTGATGCCTAAATAGTAATCTCTCTCGTGCAAACCAGCACACAGCAAACAGAAAAACTTCTCAAAGAATATACGGCTATCGCCGCCACCTATGATCGGCGCTGGTCAGCCTATCTTGATGCGTCGCTGTCCATGACGCTGGAGGTGGTATCTGATCTGCCCGCTACTCGTGTTCTGGACATCGCTTGCGGCACCGGCCTGTTATTAAAAAGTCTTGCAGAACGTGTTGATCACCCTGAGTTGGTAGGTATCGACAGGGTGCCGGCCATGCTCGATGCTGCCAAAGAAAACATCGGCAAACAGGCAACACTACTGGAAGGTGAAGCAGAAAATCTACCCTTCGATGACGCGGGATTCGATTTGATAACCAGCACGAATGCCTTGCACTATTTTCCGGATGCTATTGCTGCCTTGCAGGAAATGCGACGCGTGATATCGCCGAGCGGTAATCTGGTTATTACCGATTGGTGTAGAAATTATTTCTGGATGAGATTGCTCAATCGTCTCTTACCCTGGACTCAGCACGCCCACGTACATACATTCACCACTGCCGAGCTGGAACACCAATTGTCACAGAGTGGTTTCAAGGTTGTCGGCAAGACAAGGAAAAAAATTGATTGGTTTTGGGGGCTGATGACTGTTCACGCAACACCGGTATAGCCAGATAGTTGTGGCATGTGATCAAAGCATTCGCGGCTAAAGCCGCTCCTACAGAATAGGGTTATTACGAACGAAGTCGTAGGAGCGGCTTTAGCCGCGAATGGCCGAAGCCCTACTGCTAGATTCGTGCTCCAAACTAAAAAGCCCCCCTGCCGCGGAGATTAAACATCCAGATAGTATTCTCACTCGGATTCAACGCGGGATCTTTGATGTACTGCACATCACCCGTAATCGCAAAGCGCTTCAGAATCGGCACACGATAAAACACCTCAATCGCATATTGATCTTCGAGCCCCGGAGCAAACGTATCATCATTCGGCTCCCCCCAGTTGAGTGCAGCACCCACCAAACCTGAAAACGCATCCGTCTGATAACCAACACCGAGACTCAAAGATTTCTGCAATAGCGAGCCACCGTCTTTCGCGTACCCGCCACGTACGAACGGCATCAAATTGTCATTTACATATTTGGAATACGAAAACGCCAACCCGTATCCATCACTGGTGCCAGTCGAGCTTTGCCGGTCTCTGTGCCAGGCGGTTAAATGAAAGTTATCCAACATGATACGGTCACGAGAAGAGGTCCAGCCGAGTTCAAAACTCGTGAAATATTTATTGTTGCTGAAAAAATTATCGAAGCCATCGAACGGTTTCGACGGGTCTCCATTGATATCGGTAATACCGGCGATGATGTACATGTTTTTGTTCAGCATCGTCGCGTAAGCGACACCAACTGCCGCATCATTGGGCAGACCAATTGCAGCGCTGCCGGTACTAAACGCAAAATTCATAAAATGCAGCCATGGACTTGCGAGAGCAAACGCATCCACGTAGTCGGTTGGATCGAGGATGCCGGCAATGATTGTCGAGCGGCCGTTGCCGAAGCGTTGTCGCCAGTACAGGTTCGTGACCCCTGATCCAGCATCGTTGAACGGTGCCTCCTGCAAGCCTACATAGCCGAGTTCGCCAAGCGAAAATTCGAATGGTGACGGGCTGCCGAACTCGTGGCGATGCTCAGCTTTGAATACCAGCGCGCTACTTCCATCACCAGCGAAGTTGAAGGCGCCGTAAAGCCTGGCGATGCCCCCCGCAGCGGTATTGTTTGCTGATACATCATTTGCCGACAGAAACACGGCGGTATAGTCAAAGCTCAATGCAATCCCGTGATCGTCTTTCAGGCCCCTTTGCCATTTGTCCCAGGACTTGTATTGATCTGCCAACACATTTTCGACAGCATCCGGGCCGCCAAATGTCGGGCGACCGAGCCGCTCTGACTCCGATCCCTGATACTGGGCCTGGGCGATGGCCGAAATGAAACAAGCGAAACCGATAAGAATCGTGCGTACCGCTGACTTGGTCATGCTGCAATTTCTCCGTTTTGCACCCGGGACCCCGGGATCATGACAATACGTTCACATTGTTGCTAAATCATTGCAATTCAGGCATCCGGATCGCGGAAAGTTGTCTGAAATGCCATATTTTCCCTAAATTGCGCTGCTATGCTGTAAGAAATGCCAAGAAAATACAAAAACAGCATGCAAAACGTACAAACTACTACCTCCGAAATGCCACTGGTCAGACTCAGGCTGATCAATCCGTTTATTGCCGAGCTGCAACGCCGAAACGTCGACAGCATACCCCTTCTGGAGCGCGTAGGCCTCCCCCGCGAGATGCCAATTGCGGATGAAGTATTTGTCCCAGCCAGCTCGGTTTACGATTTTCTTGAAATGGCGGCAGAAGCTGCAGGTGATCGATACCTTGGGGCCACCGTCGGTCGCGACTTAGACCTGGAATCGTGGCCACCCTTTGCGGAGTCAATGGACGCGGCCACCTCTATCAATGAGCTCCTTTCTCATTTTGTCGTTAACGCCAATCATCATGCGACCTCGGTAAAGATGGCCTTGCAGACGGAAGGAGTTCGTTCAAAGTTTCACTTCCAGAGAGCGCTACACCCGAATACTCCGCCGTCACAAAATGACGCCTTCTACGTTGGCCTGCTGGTTACCCTTTTCAGACGTGCTTTGGGTGATCGCTGGCAGGCTAACCTGGTGTTGGCGGAAGTTTGCGACCCCAGCGTGATTTCAGCCGATTTCGGCGCATTGACTCTTGCGCAGGGTGACAATCGTGGCGTGAGTTTTAGTTTCCCAAGCGAGTGGCTGTTCGAACCGTTTAGTAAACACTTCTTTATACGTGAGCATGACGCAAACCAGGAGTTCGTAAGTCCACCACTCTCACTGATCGACTCGTTCCGAGAAGCATTGTTACCGCACATCCATGAAACTGATCTGACCGTTGAACGCGGGGCAGCGATATGCGGCTATGAAAAACGCAAGCTATCGAAAATATTAAAAAACAAAGGCACCACGCTGGTCGGCGAAATCGCCCGCCTGCGCGAGGAACGTGCAGTAAAAGAATTAGTGGAGTCCGGCCGAAAGATCGCGGACATCGCGCAATCTGTCGGATTCAAAAACCCAACAGTTTTTTCACGGGCGTTCAAGAAGTGGACCGGACAATCACCACAGGAATACAGAAAGAACAGCAGGAATTCTCAAGGGAGAAAACAATGAAATATGGATCAAAAATACTAACAGTGATTTGCGCTGGCATTGTGGTCGCGATTTCGTCAATAGCGATCGCGCAGGATGAAGCGCCTAAGCAAACGTTATTTACCAACGTACAGATTTTTGATGGTGTCAGTGAAGAGCGATTGGCTGGCAATGTGCTCGTCGAGGGTAACTTGATCAAACAAATCTCCGCCGAAGCAATCAATGCACCGGGTGCGTCAGTCATCGACGGTGGCGGCGGCACATTGATGCCCGGACTGATCGAGGCTCACGCACATCTGTCATTGCATGGCGATCTGTTTCAAATCAGAAATGAATTCAACTGGATGTATGTCGGTGCAAAATCAGGGGCAGAAGCCACGAATATGCTGATGCGCGGCTTCACAACCGCCCGCGACGCCGCTGGTCCAACAAACGGCCTAAGAAAAGTAATCGACGCTGGCCATGTTGCTGGTCCGCGCATCTACTCCGCAGGTCCAGCCATAAGTCAGACGGGCGGGCACTTTGATATCCGTGGACTGAACGAACCCAACTACTATTTCCTGGGCATGGCGGACCCCAAGCAGTTCATGGAGTGGGCCTACCTGGCTGACGGCGTGCCGGAGGTGCAAAAGGCAGCGCGTGAAGTATTCAGGAAAGGTTCGAGTCACATTAAGATTATGGCAGGTGGCGGCGTAGCGACTGTATACGATCCGCTGGATGGGCTGCAGTTTACGCCCGAAGAAATTCGTGCAATTGTTGTTGAGGCCGAGAAGGTCGGTTCGTATGTCATGGCGCATATCTACACGTCCGAGGCCATTACCATTGCGCTGGAGGCGGGCGTAAAGTGCATCGATCACGGAATGCTCATGGATGAAAAAACCATGAAACTCTTGAAGAAGAAGGACGCGTTCCTGGTCCCCAGCCTCGCCGTTGGTCTCTTTACACCCGAAGAACTTGACTTCGCCTGGCCGACACCGGAAACCAAAGCCAAGGGTGCTCGCATAATCGCAGGCATGGAAAATGAAGTAATGCTGGCTAAGAAAATTGGAGTCAAAATCGGCTTTGGCACAGACTTCTTTGGTCCCAATAACGAGGCATTTGCGATGCAGGCTCTGGAATTCAAAGCGCGGGCGAAATATTTCACGCCGTACGAGATTCTGGTGCAAGCAACTTCTACTAACGCCGCAATCGTCGCAATGTCGGGCCCAATGATGAACCCGTACCTGGCCGGCCCATTGGGTGTCATTCAGGAAGGGGCCTATGCTGATATTCTCATTGTAAACGGCAACCCATTGGATGATATTGAGCTTCTGGTTGACGCCAAGAGCAATATTCCTCTCATCATGAAAGACGGAAGGGTTTATAAGAACGAACTGTGATGATCATGATCATTCGACACATGTATCGATTGGTATTTGTTGCCGCTCTCACCTGTGTCGTGCTCGGATGCTCCGGTTCGTCCGCACCACCTGATAAACCGGTGTTTCAGCACGACGTAACTGGCGCAGTACTGCCGTGGACGAATCAAAAATTCGATATGGCTGACGACAAGTTTACCTTTGCCATTTTCTCGGATTTGACAGGTGGCGAGCGTGAGCGGATTTTCGAGATTGCAGTAGCACAGCTGTCGCTCTTGCGACCGGAATTCATCATCAATGTTGGCGACTTGATTGAAGGCAGTACGGAAGATCCGGTCGAAGCGGATTCGCAATGGGATTCATTCGACGAACGTGCAGCAAAAGCAAAGGCGCCTGTTTTCTATGTCGGAGGAAATCACGACTTAACTGGCGAGTTCCTGCAGGGCGTCTGGGACGAGCGCTACGGGCGAAGCTACTATCACTTTGTCTACAAGAACACATTGTTCCTGGTGCTGGACACAGAGGACAACACAGCAGAGAAAATGCAGGAAATCTTCGAGGCGAGAAACCATGCGCTCAAGGTTGCTGCGGAGGAGGGATGGGATGCCTTCGCGGAAACTAAATACGTCAACATGCCGGAGAATCTTGCTGGCAATATTTCGGCAGAGCAGTCGCAGTATTTTCTTAATGCAATCGCCGAGAACCCGGATGTTCTCTGGACATTCCTGTTCATGCACAAATCGCCCTGGTTACGTGAAGACCTGACTGCGTTCACCGCTATCGAGGACGCGCTGGCGGACCGTCCATACACTGTTTTCAACGGTCACGTGCACACCTACGAACAACTCGAACGCCGCGGACGCGACTATATTCGCCTTGCGACGACGGGCGGCGTTCAGCTTCCGGATGAAGGTCGCTCGATGGATCATGTGACGCTGGTGACGGTTAGTGAAAGTGGTGCTGATATTGTGAACCTGCTGATGAACGGTATTCTGGATAAGACGGGTCATATCCCACTGGGTGGTGATGATGTGTGTTTTGAATCGAGCTTGTGTGGCCAAGGGCAGCAATAAGAAAGACCGCAATATCACGGCAAATACCTATATGATCGCTCTAGACTGGGTCTAATAAATAGGGCACAGTTACAGGTTGGCACGATGCTGTGCACCGGTGTCACGGAATATTTCCGAACTCCATATATGACTGAATTTCCAAGAAAATTCGCAATTGACTAACAAAAACCCAAGAAGGGGATAAGAATGCACAAACTACTACTAACGATTCTGACCGTCGCAGCAATGGGCTGGGTGACCGCTAACGCAGCATGGGATCCGGATGAGGGAGCAGAATATGACGCGAAAGCTCAGGTCGCTCTCACTGCATTTAAAGAAGCAGATCCAAAGATTGAAAGTTTCATCGCGAAGTCAGCCGGATATGTCGTCATTCCGACTGTTGGCAAAGGCGGTATCGGCATCGGTGGTGCTCGCGGCAAGGGCGTTCTCTATGAAGGTGGCGCAGTAACGGCTGTTGTTACTCTGACCCAGCTAAGTTTCGGCTTTCAGTGGGGCGGACAAGCCTACAGTGAGTTCATATTTTTTGAAGATGCTGCGACCCTTGAAAACTTCAAGCGTGGTAACTTTGAATTGAATGCACAGGCATCAGCCGTTGCGGTCACAGCCGGGGCTTCTGCCGATGCTGAATTCAACGGTGGCATGGCTATTTTCACCCAGACAAAGGGTGGCTTGATGTATGAAGCTGCTGTTGGCGGCCAGAAATTCAAAGTCGAAGCCAAGTAAAAAACATGGTGTGAGAAGCGGATTCGCGTCCTGCGAGTCCGCTGCTCTGCTAGAATTCGAGATACGCCTGTAGAACGGCGAGATGCCTCATCCGGTAATCGGGTGGGGCGCTTTGCGAATTAGAATGGTGCAATGAACAACTTTCTCTCTGATATTAAATTTAGCCGGAGCGTTCCTGTGAAGGACGGTTTGCCGGCAATGCTGTGGTTCCGTCGTACGCTCCTGATTTTGGCAGGTGGTCTGTCCCTGGCTTTATGCTTCAGCAACTCGTTATACGCCCAGGAGCAAAACGCTCAGGAAACAGATGTCCAGAATGTGGCCGAAGAGGAAACCAACGACCCGGTGCCACCGCAACCGCTACCTGAAAAGGAGATAGTGCGCCTCGACCAGATGCAGCAAAACATCGTCATCCAGAAAGAAGACCTCGTGCAACTGGAAGGGCAGATCGACGCAGCTGAAGGATTAATCAAAGATATTTTCGTCCTGCGCCGGGACCGACTCTGGACTGAAATGTTCCAGGGCACGTTGAATCTCGCCAAGGACGTCAGTAAACAAAAAGCGAATAACATGGATGTGTCCGCTTATCATGACGTGTTACTTGCTGATCTCAGTGTATTGCCGGCTGAGGCGTATGGAGCGATGGAGCGCTTGCTCGCGCGCGTTGTATTTCCATCTCCTGATTTAGCGACAGAAGATTTCGTGATCGCCGATCAAAAACTCTTTATTCAGTTGGCTCAGATTGATGCAATCTATACGGCATTCATCGCATACATCCTAATCGCTGAAGATTTCGGCCTAGATGCTGACGCGGATCATGAGTATATGATCAGGACCGTGACAGAGGGTGCCGCGAATCGCTCGATCTTTATGGAAAAGGCGCTGCTTGACGCCAAAATGTTGCACGCGTCAGTCGCGACGTTGCCAGGCAACACGAAACTGGCAGACTTGCTGCGTGCCGTGCAAACACGAATTCAGCTGACCGCGAAGTCGATGAACGAAATTATCCCGCTGATGACCTCACTCGGCATTGAAAGCCGGCAATATCGAAAGCAGGTGCTAACAGTGACCGGAGAGATTACTACTGATGTGCTGGACATCAGCATAATCGGGAATCTCTTGTCAGATTGGGGTGAGGCAATCGGTAGTGTGATCGCCAAGGAAGGGCCCAAACTGCTCGTTAAACTGTTGATAATGACGCTGATCATTTTTGGATTTGCGCAACTCGCAAAGGTTGTTCAACGGCTCGTGCGAAGTGGCATGAATGCGGCACAAGTAAGGATCTCCTACTTGCTGAAAGAGATGATTCTTTCGTCGGTACGAAATCTCGTTATCCTTTTGGGCATCCTGATCGCCCTCGCACAGATGGGCGTCTCGCTTGGACCTCTGCTGGCTGGACTCGGCATCGCTGGTTTCATCATCGGCTTCGCGCTGCAGGACTCATTGGCGAATTTTGCCTCAGGTATGTTGATCCTTTTGTATCGGCCATTTGATGTTGGCGATTTTGTTGATGCTGGTGGCGTACGGGGTAAGGTGAAAGCTATGAGCCTTGTGAATACGACGTTCCATACGCTCGACAACCAGCGACTGATCGTGCCCAACAACCTCATCTGGGGTTCTGTCATCACCAATGTGACTGCGCAGCGCACGCGGCGAGTCGATCTTGTCTTTGGTATTTCATACGAAGACGATGTTGAGAAGGCAGAAAAAGTCTTGCAGGGTATCCTTGATGACCATGAAGCGGTGCTGGATGATCCGGAGCCGCTCGTCAGGGTTGTGGAACTCGGCGACTCATCAGTGAATTTCGCCGTTCGCCCATGGGTGAAAACTGCCGACTACTGGGAGACATACTGGGATCTGACGAAAAAAGTCAAACTCAAATTCGATGAGGAGGGAATTTCAATTCCGTACCCGCAACGAGATGTCCACATCAAAGAACAAAAACCGGGATAGACAAACGATGAACGGCAGATTATTTCTTACGATAATAATTGCCGCAATCAGTGTGACTGCTTGTTACAACATCGGTCCAAAGACGATTCCCAGAGATCGGTTCGATTATAACGCCGCCATCTCGGATTCCTGGAAAGAGCAGACCCTTCTCAATATCGTCAAACTTCGCTATGCAGATATGCCGTTGTTTGTTGATATTTCCTCCGTTGTCAGTGGTTACACTCTGCAAAGCGAAGTAAATATTCTCGGTAGCCGGTCTTCGTCTAATGCCGTCCAGGGAAACTCTGCGACAGTGGGTGGAAGTGCGACGTTCACTGACAGGCCGACCATCACCTACGCACCCATTACCGGCAGTCAGTTCAATAAGAGCTTCATGACGCCGATCCCGCCCCGCTCTGTCTTGTTCCTGCTGCAGTCTGGTTGGTCAGCAGACATGATCTTCCCGCTCACGGTAGATTCGATTAATGGATTGCGCAGCCAGATCTCCGCCGGCAGCAGGGCACGTTCCGGGGATGACGACTATTATCGTGTGGTTGAGCTGATACGCAGGATGCAACTGAACGGTGCCACAGGCATGCAACTGCAGCGGGATGAGATGTCGAATGAAACAGCTCTGTTGATCATCCACAAGTCCGCACTGGATCAAGAGGGTAAGGCTGCATTTAATGAATTCGATTCGCTATTAGGATTGCGACCCGACCTGCAGGAGATCGGTGTACGGTATGGTTATTTGCCGGAAGACGATACAGAAATCACCATGATCACCTATTCGATGCTGCAGATAATTATCAAGCTGGCGACGCAAATAGAAGTACCGTCCGAACATGCGGCAGATGGTCGTACAGTGCCATCGATGCAGTTCGGGGGCGAAGGCGGTCGACAACAGCTGGTGCGAATTACCAGTAGTACGGAGGAACCGGAAGACGCTTTTGTTGCCGTGCGGTACCGCGATTACTGGTACTCCATCGATGACCGGGACTTTAAGTCCAAGAGTGTGTTTACGTTTGTTATGATTCTTTTTTCATTGACAGAAAGTGGCGACAATGCAAATTTGCCCGTCATCACAATACCCACTGGATAATTTCCACCAACCGCTAGAAATAATTATGCCTCGAAAAAACAGATCACAATCACTATCGCTGAAACTGGTATGCGTTACTTGCTCTCTGCTGTTGGCAACTATAGCCAGAGGCCAGGAAGTCGCGGAGATACCATTTTTTGACGCGCCTGAGGGTACTGTCGGCTTGGGCGGTGGTCTTCGCGGTGGCCAGAATCCTTATTTTGCAACTGATAATGAAGATCAGCGACAAAAAGACCTGATTCCGTTGTATTTGTACCAAGGCAAGCACCTGTTTTTTCGTGGCACTGTCGGTGGCATACATTTCATGCGGAATGAAACATATGAGATAAATCTTTATGCCAAGTACCGGTTTCAGAAACTGGACCCGGATAGCAATGTTTTTTACGAGGGTCTCGAGGAGCGCAAGCAGACACTGGATGCTGGTTTTCAATTTCGAATGAAGAGGAAGTGGGGCGATCTCAATCTGCACTGGGTCACGGATACTTTTGACAGACATAACGGGCAGGAAGTACAGCTGGGATATCGCTATCGCTTCGAAGCGGGTCCGTGGTCGATATCACCATTCGCTGCCATTACCTGGCAGGATGACAATCTCACCAACTATTACTTCGGCGTGAGTGAGGAAGAAGCCGTGCCGGGCCGGCCGGCCTACCAGCCCGGCGAATCACAATGGCTCTCATTTGGTGTCAATACCGCTTGGCATGCGACTGATCGTATCGTGCTGTTTGGCAACGTTGTTTTTGCTGGCACCGAGACTGACGTTATTAATAGTCCGTTAGTCGAAGAGGCCGGGTTTTCTCAGTTATTCATTGGTGGCACCTATATATTCGGCAACGCCAGGAAACCCGATTACATTATGGATGAGGAACGACAGGGTGAATGGGCGTGGCGCGTGAACTACGGCTACCAGGCTGACGGTAATATTGTCAGTGAAATTGATCAGGGTGATTTCAGCGAAAGCACGGTCGCGGAAACCAACATTGCCGGGCTGACACTCAGCAAATTGTTAACCGCTGGTAACAGAGTCGATCTGCTCGGCAACATTGCGATTTTCAGGCATCTTGAGGAAGATGAAGGGAATGGCAACTTCAATAGTTATGCTCTGTATGTTGTTGCGAGAGGTAGGGGCTTCTCACCCTGGAGTAAAGAGGAAGTGTTTCGTTGGGGCCTGGGCTTTGGGATGTCGTACGCCGATACCGTGCCAATAGCGGAACAGCGCAAACAGACTGGTACTGGTGCCGATGGCAATACATCCCACTTCCTGAATTACATGGAAATGTCGCTGGACTTCCCACTGCGGCGAATTTCAAAAGCGAATTGGTTGCAAAGCTGCTATGCCGGCCTGACCATTGTGCATCGCTCGGGAATTTTCGGTACGTCGGATATATTGGGTGACGTATCGGGTGGTGCCGACTGGTTTGGCGCTCACCTGGAGTGCACACGATGAGCGCGGGTAACGAAGTGTCGCGATTGAGTTGCGTAATCGCTTTGATCATCAGCCTCGCAATCAGCCCGGTTGCACTGGCGGATTGGCAGGCAGATCCGGACGACAAAAAACAAGTGAAGGCAGAGGCGGCCATCGCACGCATCAAAGAGAAAGTGCCCAGGAGTGCGATGTACTTTGATGAAGCCTACGGCTTCGCCGTTTTGTACTCGATCACACGGGTCGCAGTCGGTTTCGGTGGTGCCTACGGTAAGGGCCTGGTGTTCGAGGGTGACGACCTTATAGGAAAAACAGGTTTCTGGCAGTTCACATCCGGATTGCAGGCTGGCGTGAAAAACTTCAGCATGATTGTGTTTTTTAAAGATCAGGAAGCGCTTGAGTACTTCAAAGCTCGGGAAATTCAATTCGCGGGCCAGGCGGGGGTTGATGTAGCAACCTGGGGTGCAGCAGGAACACCGACCTATAATGAGGGCGTAGCTATAATTACAGCAACGAAGCTGGGACTGATGGCTGAGTTCTCATACGGTGGTATCAAGTTTACCTACAAAGACCTGCCCCAGGACTGATCATGTCGGGAGCAGGTAGCCCGGTCGCAAGGCTGATCGCGGCCAGGAGGCCGCTCCGACGAGAATGTGGCAACACCAGGGGCGCTGGTACTCGTTCATTTCTGGCACTAGTGGCCACGCTGATGGTCATACCGGTCAAGGCGGGCGAAATTCCCGGGCTTCCGCCCGCTCTGCTTCCGCTAATTGATCGGGATTTTGCGCTTAACTTCAGTAACGATTTCCTCGGCCGCGGCGGGTCAGTCGACGACTTTCGCACGCAGCAAATTATTCTGACGGCGAAAATTAACGACAGATGGTTTGCCGTCGTTGATCACAGCATTCTGACGTTGACGGATTCTCCTGCGCCGGGGCGCGTTGACCAGTTGTCCGGGTCGCTCGGCTATCACCTTCTAAATAATACATCCGCAGGCGGTGTCGATCGATTTACCGTCGGTGGGGGATTTCGCAGTGTTGGCGAATTTGCAGGTGAGCGAATGCAGAATGGCTTTCATCGCCTAATTGGCAGCAATATTGATTCCCTGTCTTACGTGGACACCCGCACGACGGATGCAACCGGCTGGTTTGAGGCGCAGCGATATCGGCAGCTTCGTTCTTTTGATAACTGGACAACTGGATACTGGTTGCGTGCCGCTTCGCTACTGACAACAGATGGTCAATGGGACAGCACCGCCGGAGCATTTGCAGTAGCAAAACGGAATTCAATAGATGTCTGGCTAGGTCTTCGTCACGACTGGCGCTCCGGGTACGACGCAGACAACGTGCAGGTAGAGACTGCTCGCGCCGAGGATGATACAGCCGTGGTGATTGGCGTCAGGTTCGGTGCGCTGATGCTGGAAACAGTGCAGCAACTGAATAACGATGCGTCGTACGGTCAACTCAGCCTGGTGTCGTCCGGGTTTCGATCCACGAACACCCATATTGATATTCCGCGATTAGGGTTTGAGTTTAATTTCCTGGTACCGGATGTTCATGTTCAGCTGGTAGGTAAGCTGCGGACGAGTTGGTTTACAAGGAAAGATTCCAAATGGCGAGAGTCAGCGCTCCTGGATATCAGGTACGGTGAGCCGCAGTATAAAAGTGACGATTCACTCTTCATACGTAGTCAGCAGGTTACGGCGGGAATGGAATGGGAACGCCCGCTGACAGACGGTGCGAGTTGGTTAAGTTTTTATGGCTCAGTAGGCGCGGGGTGGCGCGGCGAACAACTGCACCGGTCAACTTCTACGATAAACGAGCAGACAGGTACGGTCGGTAGTGCTGTTGTAACCGCAGCAACCGGGTTACGTTTTTTTGCGGCAACGCTGGGACAACGTTGGAATTATCGAATCCAGCTCGGCCTGAATGCCTGGGTGCCGCTGGACGAGGCGAATGTGCAGCTGGGTGGTGAGCAGTTTTCGTTGCAGGAATCTGCAGTTGGTATTGCGTTGGGTATGACCTTCGACTACGACTGAAATACGCGACAATCTTGTAGGAGCCCGTCCTGACGGGCGATTTCGCCAAAGACGATAAACAGGTACGGATTGATCTCCAGTGTCATTGCCGAGATTGGCGAACTCGCCCGTCAGGACGGGCTCCTACAACATTGGATATCCATTCCAGCCAGTCTGTTTGTCGAGATGTCCGCCGGCACACTGTATCGCTGGTAATTTTCAATACAGCGCGCGACCGCATCCCTTCAATTCCTTATCCGAAATACGAATCGTCACAGACACTGCAAACTCCTCACCACTCATCACGTCCTGACATGGTTGCCCCAGAATTTCGATCTCAATCTCTTCATCAGTGATGATATACAGCGTTCTGCGTTGTTCCTGGTAGATAACTGGATCGACGTAAGCATAGCTGTTGACGTTCTGGCCATAATCGGTCGACAGCATGATTTCTGTGCCATCCGTTATCTCGAGTAGCCAACCAGGCTCCTGCCCGATGGCACGAAACGCGACGCCGCGGAGCTTGGCTTTGTGCCAGACGTTTGTGATTGATGCTTCGTCGAATGGTGGTTTGTCAGCTTCTTGTGGAGAACAGGCGGCCAGGAGCAGGACAGAAACCAAAAACAAAGAAATTGCTTTTACTGACACTATCTGTAGGAGCGGCTTTAGCCGCGAATGGGCCAAGCATTCGCGGCTAAAGCCGCTCCTACAGATGGTGCCAATTGATGTGCCTTGCCGCAAAAAACCCTACCAGGGATGGCCCATCTGCACATACCAGGCCTTATCTTCTGGCCCCTGCGCTATGTCGATGCCCAACCAGATATTCTGTTCTTTTAGCGCCTGGAATCGAATGCCTGCTCCATAACCGTATATATCATCCTCAGTCTGCGAGGTTGCAGTTTCATCGACGAAACCAGATCCGGCAAATGCAACGACAGACCAGCGCTTCGCAAAATCGTACCTTGCCTCGACTTCAATAACGCCCGCGCTGTCGCCTGTGTAGCGGAGTGCGGGAATACCACGCAGTGGCACAAACGGTTCTGCGTAGTAAGGAACGTCGCCGCTAGCTGTGCCAACTTCAAAGCGAAACCCAAGAATAAATTTCTCAGCCAGCTTGTGAAATGTATTGAATTTGAATCGAGCCGTGGTGTAGTTGAAATCGCCACCGAGGTTTTCGCCATAGCGCCATACGGTTAAATCATATAGTTGCCCGGTATTAGGCATCATCGTGTCATCACGACCGTCATAGATACCACTTAATGCGACACCGACATCTGTCGATGAGATATCGGAGACGCTGAATGGTTGAACTTGCAGGCCGTCGAGTTTGAACTTCGTCGTGGAATCGAGGTACGACATCGAGGCGCCAATAAACACATTAGTATCTCGCCAGCGCCGCTTACCATTTAGGTGAAAAACCGTACCGTCCATCGAAAATTTGAAGGGGACATCATTTTCGTAAACGGTCGCATTCACTTGCAGCCCTGCGGCTGCACCGATGTAGCGGTACTTGTCTTTTGGCGTAGAACCCGAATGGCCTATTCCATAGGCGTATGTTTCAGTGTTTGTATACATGGCAAACACACCAGTCGCTGTGGGCGGCGGCTTGCCGTGTTTGCTGGTTTTTTTGAGGTTTCTGCCACTGGTTATCCTGGGCTGGTCTGATTCCGGTTTCTTGTGGAAATAAATAAGGCCGGCGCCAAGGCCCTCCCCAATGGCGGGTTCTGTGATGACGAAAGGCAGCGCCAGAAAACGTCCGCGATTCGGATCTTTTTTCTCTTTTTCCCCATCATCCTTTGCCGCTTCCCCAGTCTCAACTGGCTCATTATCTTGCGCGGCGACCTGTACTGCGAATAACAGGGACAGCAATAATGGGGGGAGTAACCTGGTGCTCATTGAAAAATCTCGTTGAATTCCAATTGGTTGTCGTTTTGGGCGATGGGAAACCATTCTACAGCTGGCCCCGGATTGGCAACATCCGCATAAAACCTGCCTTGAATCGCTGCCACCAGGAGGTCTGCGGTTCTTTCTTATATATAACCTCTTCGCCGTCCTCGAGCGAGCGCCATCGAAGTTGGCCTTTTTCATTAAGGAAAACTTCGTAAGTCTGTTTTGGAAGCGCCTCATCAACTTCTGCCGCGAGTCGCTCGGCGAGCTCCGGCGACCTGATGATGACGCCCAGCTCTGTATTGATTTTCGCCGAGCGCGGATCAAAATTAAAAGAACCTATAAATACTTCTTTCCGATCTACCAGGAAGGCCTTGGTATGTAAGGTTGCTTTGGCTCCGCTTGCGGCGACGAGTTCGGAACCGAGAACATTAGCATCCGCACGCACTTCGAAAATCTTAACGCCGGCTTTTAATAGTGGTTTGCGTGATGGAGCATATCCACCATGAACAGACGATTGATTGTTGGCAGCAAGTGAATTGGTAATAATCGTTACCTGGATGCCTCGATTCTGCACTTCGGTGAAGGCCGCGATACCTGTCTTGAGCGGTACGAAATACGGAGAAATGACAACCATTTCCTTCTCTGCCGATCGTAACGACTCTATCAGTGGCGTTGTGATCGAAGCCGCATCCTTGGCTTTCGACTTGAACGACTTGTCCGGCGAATCGACTGCCAGCGTGTACGGTGCCCATATGAAGGGGTTCGTGTCAGTTTCAATATAATCGAGCACCTTGTCTCGCACTGCTGCTGCGTATTTCGTTTCCATTATCTCCTTGCGAGCCTGCTCGAGCGCAGCTCGTACTCGCTCCAGTTCCGCAGCCGGGTCATCCGGCATTTTGGCGAAGGCTGCAATCGGGGCTGCGCGCTCATGATTCCAGTACTCGTCAAACATCGCCGACACATCGTGGACGATGGGTCCAATTGCGAGGACATCCAGATCAGCAAATTTTGCATCCTCGCGTGCACCAAAATATTCGTCCGCGATATTCCGTCCACCGATCAGTGTTACCTGGTTGTCCACGGTGAACGACTTGTTGTGCATGCGCCGGTTAATACGGCTAAAACTCGTAATGCCGTCCATGAAACGTGCTGATCGGCGGGCAAATGGATTGAAGATGCGAATTTCGAAGTTAGGATGTGTAACGAGCCCGGCCATTCCGGCGTCATAGCCCGAAGTAAATATATCGTCCACCAGCAGACGAACATGCACACCGCGATCTGCAGCGCGCAGCAAAGCATGAATGAAAGTGCTGCCAACAATGTCTCTTTTGATTAAATAATATTGTGCGTCGATACTGCGCTCGGCCCGCGCAGCCATCAGCAGCCGGACTGACAGTGCGTCAATTCCATCGGACAACGGATAGAACCCGGACTGGTCCGGATGCTCATCAGCAATTCCGGCTAGTTGTTTCCCAAGATAAGTATCAGCGGTGTCTGTAGGTGCGGTGGACACCGTTTTTGGCATGTCGAAATCGACACTGGCACAACCGCACAGAAAGGCGAGCACCGTCGCCAGAATTACAGGCCTGGTTACCGAGTTCATTGCTTCGCTTCTATCCCTGTATCGAATTCACAATCTTGTTTGGGATTGCATTATGTCGCTCCGTTGCGGTGCGAGTATGTGTAGACTCATATTACTAGTCCAACTCAGGCAGGCCAACCGGGAGCGCTGCTTATTCAGGACAATCTGGCAGTTTGGACCCAATTCCAGGCACGGATCAGACAAAAACGGCGCTGGCACAGCCTCTGCGCAGCGCCGTACGCAAAGGCATTCTGTGGCTATTTTGGTCAGGAAAATACAAAAGTGCTATGGTAAAAACCTGCTGACGGTAACCAGTTAGAGCGGTAACAAGGGAGACATCGGTGGGCGAGCGAGGTGTAGCGGAATTGTCATGAGACCTTTAGAGATTCTGTGCAGAATAGTGCTGCTTGCGGCTCTTGCTTCACTTGGCGGTTGCTCTTTGTTGCCGGGAGGCGATGTCGTAGATGCCGCGCTGGTCACGCATACCGCGGGCTCAAGTCAGCATACTGCAGCGGTTAAGGTGCCGGTCGAACCGGCGGCCGTTTACGCCGCAATGATTCGTATAATTACGGCGGAGGATGGGGGGGTCGAGATCATCAGCCGAAACGACAAGGCACTTATGGTCGAAATAGAAAGGGATGGAGCTCGCCTCACCGGCCAGGTCACAAAGCTCGATGCTCGCCAGTCGCTTTTGTACATCTGGGCGGATGCTGGTCTCAGTGACCAGACAGGCCGCAGTCTGGCCATTTCGTCCATCGGAGGAATTTGTGACGAGCTCGGCGTTAGTTATGAAGAGGTTACCTACTAGTTCGATATTTGCAGTGCAATATCGACAAAAAAATAGTCGGCGGCAGTTTTTCCTGTTGAAAACAAAAAAATAATAATAAGAGTTCAAATTTATGCCTCAGCAACAACAATTTTTTCAAATTTATCGTCACTTATTGCTCGGTATTGTAATAGCTTGCGCCATCGTCATTGGCGCAATCCCGGCATGCGCGACGACAGAGGAAGGAAAAACGACACAAGTCGTTGTGGCGCCGCTTGGCGATGGCGACACTTCCAGCGAGTCGGGAATGACACGTGAAGAACTCGAGGCTCACGTCAGGCGATTCGCTGATCGGTATATGACGAGAATTGCAGTCGCCGTAAACACTGTCATGCTGGAATTGACGACTGCCAAGCAAATGTATTTCATGCAGGACTGGAAAACCGTTTCTTACGCAGCGATCGTAGATGTGGCGATAGGCCCGGATGCGGTGACCAATTTGCTAGACATGATGGTCCTGACAAAGTTGTCACGAATAGTTGTGGAGGACTTTTGGGTTCCTGAACACATGACTCAGGCAGTAGGGGAAGAGGCATCAGCTCAGTTTCTGCAGACTTTTTACGATCTGGAAGATGATATCTGGACGATTGCGGATGACGTGCTCACGCAAACACAACAGGATGAGCTCGAAGCGTTGGTTATAGAGTGGCGTGCTGAAAACCCCGATCAGCATTATCCGTGGTATGTGCGACTGAGCAATTTCTCTGGCCAGCGTGCCGCCAGCCTGAACGCGGTGAAACAATCGGGCGGGCTCCTGAAGGAGGTCGCGAGGGCAAGAGAGGCCGCGGAAGAAATGCAGGCCTTTGGCGAACGAATCCTTTTTTACTTACAGCGCGCTCCAATGCTGACCAGCGGTCAATTCGAGGGGACCGTCAACAACGTGCTTAGTGGCCCGGAGGTTTCAAACCTGCTGGCAAACACTGACCGCTTTGTTGAATCAGTCGAGCGACTTGTCGCCGTCATCGAAGCGCTGCCGGGTGGCCGGCTTACAGCAGTCGATCAATTCATGGACCGGGTAGCCGACGAGCGTATCGCATTGTTGCAGGGTATGGTGGACGCCGGGCCCGGTGTTAGCGAACTGCTTGCCGAGCTTTTGCCGGTTTTGGAATCGATTGAACGAACCGTCGAAGCCACGAATGTAAAAGATCCTGATGGACAACCATTCGATGTAAACGAGTACAGGGCGCTCGTCCAGGATTCCGCAGCTACTGCCGCAGAAATGCGACAGCTGATGGATTCTATCGCGGTGATAATGGCAGGTGGTGATGAACTTGAGCCGCTGGTAAGCGGCCTCGTGCAAATAGAAACGGCTATATTGAATCGCTTCTTTATGCAAATGGTGATTCTCATACTAATACTGTTTGCTGCACTCATTGGCTATCGGTTTATTTCCGTTCGGTATATTTCGAGGTAATTTTTCTGGAAATCCACGGCGTTTTCAACCAGAATTCGCCAACCGATTCAGCGCAAGCTGTACATTCACAGGCCCGTTCGCTCGGTGGGCCGCTAATCTATTGGTTGAACCCCGTCATGAAATTCTCAAAATGCATCGTAATCTATAGTTTTGTTTTCCTTCTCTACCCCTTAATGGCGCAAGCAAAAGCGGTGGACGTTCTCGTTCTCAAGAATGGCGACCGCATAACCGGCGAAATAACGAAAATCTGGGACGAAGAAATTACGATCGAGCCAGAGTACTCGGACGAATTCAACGTTGATGTGCCGGCCGTGGCATACATCGAGTCGGAACGCGAGTTCGAAATCGACCTTGCCGATGGCCGCGAGCTGGTCGTTACTTTTCCTGGCGCCGATAATGAAGGTAATCAAATTATCACGACCGGCAGCGGAACAGAAATACTGCTATTAAGCAACATGCTCGAATTGGATGAGCCCGAGGATTACTACGACTGGGAAAGTTTTGCCGACGTGTCAGGTGACCTGAAAAAAGGCAATACAGATTCACGTAACCTCAAGGTACGCGCAGATACGACGCTCAAGCTTGGTGATCACCGGCACATTGGTGAATTTAGTCTCTCCCGCGAGGAGGTTACTGACGTCACGACGCTTGTTAACGTCACGACGAAGGATCAAACCATTGTCAGCTACAACTATAACTGGCTCTTCAATGACCCGTGGTTTTTCAGTGCATTAACCACCTTTGAGCGCGACCCGATTATTCAGCTGGACAGTCGGGTCACGGCCAGCGCGGGTGTCGGCCTCGACATCTGGAATACACCTCAGCGCACTCTGAATATTCAACTGGGTGTTGGTTTCCGGGCTGAGGAAATAGGTGACGAATCAGAGACCAGTACTGTAGCAACATGGGTGCTGCGTTATAGGCAGGACTTGTTCAGTGACGATTTTACGCTGTTCCACAATCAATCGATTATACCGACGATAAGCGGGCGTACGAACGTCAGCTACAGGACGAGTACGGGAATACGCTATGAGATTACGGACTTGCTGTACGCGAATATCTCGTTAGATTACGACTACGAAACGGTGCCTGTCACTGACACGACGAGCAAGGAAGATATAACGCTGCTATTTGGTCTGGGCCTGGAGTTTTAGAAACTCCAGACCCATCATATTCAGGTTATCGGTCTCGCGACGTTAACTGGTCTCACTGAAACCATCGAGGCCATCGCGCAGTCGCCTGGCCCAAAGCCGTATTAGCCGCCTGACTTCCGAGGCATTTGTGACCCTGTTTGAGTTAATCATGTAGCCGCCCTGACGTTCCGCGGCACGACGATCAACAGATCGCGCGAGAATTGTGTTGGATTCTGAATCCCGCAATTCCAGTACCAATGTGGCAGCACCGACCTGACTGAGAAATATCTCAGAACGACCCGTCAGGTGATCCGGGGGCACATAAGAGGTAACGTCGAGCAATCCTCCCCAAACCATCAAGACATCCGGGCCTGCCTCATCTACGATTGTGAACCCCTCGATCTTCGCCATTTCGTCACGAAAGGTTTCAGCGACTTCTTCTTCAAAACGCGCCCGCGTCGCATCGTCCATGAAATACGGTCCGCCCCTGTTGCGCTGTACCGTGGTCCGCGCCGTGTTGCCGTCCGGCGTATATTCGATTCCCGCGCCAACCAGCATTATCTTGGTGTACTGGGAAATATCGAAGTCCGGCCGGGCCCAGGCGGCAGACGCCTGGGAATTATCAACTTTGTGTAAGCCATCGAATGAGATTTCAGCTTCTGGTCCTTCCTGAATGGATGGTGGAGCTGTGCTACATCCAGTCGACAATGCGATGAGAGTCAGCGATGCTACTGAGGCGACTAATTGTTTTAAATTCTTCATGTCTGGTCTGCTCTTGTAGTTAGCAAATAGTTAGCAAAAAATTCTTCTTGATTGTGGCAAGATTCCGCAACGTGTGCGGTCGGTGACTTTAGCATGGTGCAGGAGAGGATTTCCACGTGTGGTGATATGAGTTTGCTTTGCCGGTAAAGTTATAGTCGCCTTGGTAAAACAATATTCATCCGGGCAGATCGCTGTTCAAAACTATCTGCATGGGGAACACGTATGTCTATGAATAAAAGGGATTTTCTCAAGCTTACAGGCGCCCTCGGCGTCACCGCCGCCATGAGCGCTCGGGCTGACTCTGCGGCCGATTCTGACCAGTTGCAAATTATGACCAGCAATGCGGTACCGATTAGCGTGGCTGAGCGCAAAATCCGCGTCGCCAAAGCACAGCGACTCATGCAGGAATCCGGCGTTGCTGCCCTCCTGCTCGAGGCTGGCTCGGCGCTGGTGTATTTCACCGGTGTTCGCTGGTGGCGTTCCGAGCGTTTCACTGGCGCCATCATCCCGGCGGAAGGCGATCTGGCTTTTGTTACACCGTACTTCGAGGAGCCCTCAGTTCGTGAAAGCATGACGTTCGGTGACGACGTACGTACCTGGCACGAACACGAAAACCCTTTTGAGTTAGCCGCTGGCATTTTGGCAGACCGTGGCATCAGGGATGGGAAGCTGGCGATCGAAGAGACTGTACGCCATTTCATTGTCGATGGCGTGCAGCAGGCTGCACCGGATATTCAGGCTATCAGTGGCAAGCAGGTCACGCGTGGCTGCCGCATGTATAAATCGGCAGCAGAGATTGCCCTAATGCAGGCAGCGAACGATGTAACTATCGCCGCCTATCGCCATGTTTACCCACGTACAGAAAAAGACATGTTGCCGACTGATATTTCAACGCTAATGAATAGCGCAATGCGCGATCTGGGTGGCAATCCGAAATTTGCAATGGCGCTCCTGAACGAAGCGAGTGCATATCCGCATGGCACTGATCAACCGCAAACTGTCAAAGAAGGCGGCATCATCCTGATGGATTGTGGTTGCTCGGTACACGACTACGAGTCTGATATTTCACGAACCTGGGTGTATGGCGAGCCGACGACCAAGCAACGCAAAGTTTGGGACACTGTAAAGCGAGGTCAGGAACTGGCACTTGAAACCGCGATTGTCGGGACACCGGCCGGCAAGGTCGATGATGTGGTTCGGGAATACTACACAAGCAAAGACTTCGGCCCGGATTACAAAACACCGGGTCTGTCACACCGACTTGGTCATGGCATCGGTATGGACGGACATGAGCCGGTAAATTTTGTGCGTGGTGAAACTACGCAACTTGCGCCGGGAATGTGTTTTTCGAATGAGCCTGGTATTTACATATTTGGTGAGTTCGGCGTAAGACTGGAAGATTGTTTGTATATTACTGATGATGGGCCGCAATTGTTTTCGAAGTTATCGTCGTCAATTGATGAGCCGTTTGGCTAATCGCGCTCGCCCGCCGCGCGGGCGAGTGCGATTAATATGGACTGATAATTGATGTCAGTTTCTCCCGCACAACCTGCAACAGGGCAGTTACCAATGAATATCAAAACCATAACTTCACTCGCAACATTCGGACTCATTCTGCTCACAGGATGCCAACCAGCACAACAAGAAGTCGCGGACCTGGTTCTAACCAACGCCTATGTCTACACAGTAGATAAATCACGCAACGTCGAACAAGCAATCGCGATAAAAGGCAACACCATCGTATATGTCGGCTCCAGCGAGGATGTCGCAGCGTATATAGGCGATAGCACCGATGTCCGTGATCTCGGCGGCGCCATGGTTATGCCTGGCATACATGACATGCATGTACACGCACTTGGAACCGTTCAGCCCGACATGTGCGACCTGGATTCTGAGTCGTTATCGCTGGAGCAAATGGTGCCAGTGTTGCAGGCCTGTATAGAAGAGTACGAGATAGCGCCAGGGGACTGGCTGATCGTACTGCAGTGGGCATTCTCCAGCGGCAATCAGCCAAGCGAAAACCTGCCAAACATTCGTGCGGCGCTCGATGCGGTATCGGAAAATCATCCTATCTTCCTGTGGGGCGATGACGGGCATCATGGCGCGGCCAATAGCCTCGCGCTGGCCATGGCGAGCAACGAAGATGGCGAAGTCATCGGGCTCAGTGCCGATACACTCAACAGTGATTTTGCGGATTTCCGGCTGATGGTGGGGGTAGACGAATCTGGTGAACCCACCGGCGGTATCAACGAGGATGCCCGCATGCTGGTTCGGCCCAATTTTCTTGAAGACATGTTGGGTATGGGTGCGGCTCCCGAAGATACGATGCCGCGCGTGGCAGCGAGAATGGCGGAGAGTGGCATTACGTCTTTGCAGGATGCCATCGTGACATCGCAGACTCTCTCCTCGTACGGATGGTTGGAAGACAGCGGCCTGATGACTTTTCGACTGCGTGCGGCCTTGGCGGAACCGCCCACTGAAAACATTGATGACATTGATGATCATCTCAGATCGCTGCAAATGAAGCGTGATCAGTTTGCAGACTCAAAGCTGATTCAGGCAAACGCAGTCAAGTTATTCGCAGACGGTGTCCTCGAAGGAAATCCACTAACTGCGCCACCAACTTTGCCGGTTGCGGCAATGCTGCAGGATTTCAAGCAACCGATATTCGGTGGCAGCATCGACGATGGCTCGTTCGATATTGTCGGTTATGTAGATCAAGAGCGGGAGTCCTGCAAGGCGGTGCAGGCCAACCCTGAGGATTATTCCGAAATAGATCGAATAAAGGCCTTCGAATCCGAATACGGTTTCTTCCCGCAACAATGTATTCCGCAAAGCGGCATCCTCGAACACCACGAAGCTTTCATCCGTGCCTATATTCGCAAGGCAACCGAGGCAGGGTTCCATGTGCACGTGCATGCATTGGCGGACAAGGCAGTAAGAATAGCTGTTGATGAATTTGGCAAAGTGAAGGATCTCGCCGACCAATCCGGGCTTACACAAAGCCTCGCACACGTGCAAATTGCTCACCCTGATGATCAAAAACGGATTGGTGAGCTTGGCATTTTTGTTGTCTTTACATTCGTCTGGACCGCATCCGGAACCGAGTATGAAATGATGGTCGCACCGTTTATTGATGAGATTGACGGTGTAGCGGATCTTTACAACACGGATAACTATTACATGAAGAATGTTTACCCGGCGAAGAGCATTCAGGACTATGGCGGAATCCTCGTCAATGGCAGTGATGCGCCGGTTGGTAGCCGGGATCCGATGCCGTTTGTGAGCCTGGGGCAAGCGATATACCGCAGCAATGGCGAGACCGTATTAAACGAAAAGGAAAGAATCGATATCCACTCTGCGATAGCTGCATTCACGATCAATGGTGCGAGACTTTTCGGACACGACGATAAACTTGGCAGTATTGAAGTCGGCAAAATCGCCGACATCATCGTGCTTGACCAAAATATCGTAGAACTGGCTGAAAAGGATGAGCCGGGAAAAATCGGCAATACAAAGGTAGCGATGACAATCTTCGACGGCAAGGTCGTCTTCGAAAGATCAGAGTAAGCACCAACCAACGGACCTGGCACTATCCGTAGGAGCGGCTTTAGCCGCGAATTCTATGGTTTGCGAGTCGGCTAAGAATTCGCGGCGTCTCAATTCTCGTGCACTTCTGTGCATTGCAACCAAGTACATTTGTTTAGACAGCCGCTCCTACGACACATCGCAATTGAATTAGGGTCACTGTCCCCCTAATTACGTCCCGATCACGAGCCGAAAAAAAAGACGTCATTGCGAGGAGCGAAGCGACGCGGCAACCTCTAGCAGGCTGTAGTAACGCAGACCGGGGGCCACAAGACAAGGTCGAGAGGTTGCCGCGTCGCTTCGCTCCTCGCAATGACGTTGGTTCTCTGCGGCTTGTCTCCAAAACTTACAGTATCGGCGCAGCAAGCCTCGCCGTACGCACCTTCAGCTTGAACCAATACGATTTGTTGTCGTACTCATCCGGCTTCATGATCCGCGACTTTTCAAAGTCTTCTTCAAACATCTGCTCAACATCTGCCGCAAAGTCATGATCAACAACAACG
>Ga0164315_10000528_pt1 | contig 26785 bp, 7 predicted proteins | sample GuaBasSedimGuay6_FD_113737 | JGI IMG/M metagenome (GOLD analysis project Ga0164315, IMG submission 113737) | Subseafloor sediment microbial communities from Guaymas Basin, Gulf of California, Mexico - Guay6, Core 4569-2, 0-3 cm | ecosystem: Environmental > Aquatic > Marine > Hydrothermal vents >... | reverse complement strand
TACCCACCCTACATTGATCGATATGGTGGGCAACAAAAACACGTTACCCACCCTACATTGATCGATATGGTGGGCAACAAAAACACGTTACCCACCCTACATTGATCGATATGGTGGGCTACATTGATCGATATGGTGGGCAACAAAAACACGTTACCCACCCTACATTGATCGATATGGTGGGCAACAAAAACACGTTACCCACCCTACATTTTAAATGGTGGGCAACAAAAACACGTTACCCACCCTACATTTTGATAACTGATAACTGATAACTGATAACTGAACTGACACAGTTGTTGTTTTATAAGTTTGTCCCCAAATAATGTGATTGTTGGATATGTGAAATCTCTCAATTCCTGATAACTGGGCAACAAAATTCCAAGCGATTGGAATCGCCCACATTACAACTAACGGAGAAACTAATATGGCTTACGAAGTCAATGGCGAAACGATTGAAGCTAACGAGAAGGGTTACTTGACCAATCTGGATGATTGGAATGAAGACGTGGCGAAGGCCATCGCGGCGCAAGAGGATATTGGGGAATTGACTCAACGCCATTGGGATGTGATCAACTTCCTGCGTGATGAATATCTCAACAATGGTGGCAAGCAGCCCAATATACGGAATCTCGTCAAGGAGATGCAAAAACAGTGGGACGACAAAAAGGTGGATGCCAAATCGCTTTATCAATTATTTCCTAAGAGCCCTGATAAACAAGCGAGTATCATTGCCGGCTTACCAGAAAGCAAGCGTAAAGGAGGCTATTAACGGATAGTCGTTTTTATCACCGCGTAATACCTGCCATTTTTTCAGAGAGGATCGAACGCTGATTCTCATGATTAATCGGATTAACGCTGATTTTTTATCAGCGTTAATCATCGCATCAGTTTAATTTGCGTTTTATTGAGTTAGGCTTCATTTTTTTTCTCAGTATCGCTATCAGTATGGTTTTGCGATTGGCCCAGCATGGCTTGCCATAAAGTCTTTTGTAGGGCGGTTAAAGATTGAAGATGTTCAGGTAGAAAAGGCTTCATGATTGAAGCGGGATCAAAGCCTTCCATACCCGCTGACATATTTTGTCGAATAATGTCTAATATTTCATTTTGTAGGGGTTCCAAATTGGGTAACCCAAAAAAACTCCGTAATTCTTGCGGAGTCGCATCAATGTCAAAATGTATTTTCATGCTTTAATTCCTCGTAGGGTGGGTTAGCGATGCGCTCTGCGCCCGCTTGCCCACCATCCTGAACTTCTTTAAGGGGTAACAAAAACACGTTACCAAACCCCTACATGTTTAACCATTAATCATTAACCAAAAAATGAAGTGGCGCAACGCCATTAAAAACAATAACGCCATCGTCTAGGCGATAGCCCACATAAACCGTCACTTCTCCCGCCTTCACTGCAAGTGTCTCAAGAGGAATTTCTAATTGTGCTGGCAATTGCTCATAAACCTCTACTGCCGTTAAGCTGTCCAATTCATCTGCTTGCCACCTTGAACCATCAAAACTATAAACAGTTTGTTGCTTATCCAATTGATGGATGGCAATGACAATAATATCAGCCTTCAGTCCAACATGCCGTGAATCGACGCGCACCCAAGTCGAGAATTTTAAGTTGTCATGATAGGCAAAGCGCGTTTTATGACTACGGGTACCATCCGATTGATAAACAATCGTTTCAAAAAAACTGGTGGCCTTGATGTCATTGCTAGTCAGCGTTTTTGCCGATTCAATACGCCTGTCAATACTCGCACTGTTACCCACAAAAAAATGCAATGGTGATAGACGATTATGAATAATCGTGCCGTCTTTTAAGCGGTAAGCGACAATCAGCATAAATTCCCCTGGCGCGACGGGCCCATCATAAATAAAAAACTCAATCTTTTCAGGGAGTTGTGGATAATAACGTGCGGCTGGTATCGTGTTGATTTGACCATCCCACATTTCCCAATGAATGAAATCGCGGCTAAATAAGAAATGCTCAGTTATAGTGGCATACAAACCGACGAGCAAAATATCAGCCGCTTGCCCAACATGCCTTGGATCGATGGTGATCGTGGCAGAAATATCTATGGATTGGGCCTCGGTATGTGTCAGCATACTGCGCTGGCTTGCCAGTTCTTCTTCATCAATGAGAACACGGTTTGTAAAGCAGGCCTGAATCGGTACAGAATGCCCCTGTGCATCAAATCCCAACGCATTCATCTCATCGCAATCGGGTTTTGGGGGGCTTGAATCTGGTTTGCTCATTGTATCCGCTTGATCATCAGTGATAGCCTCATTATCAGTGATTGCATCATCATCAATAATTTTCGCACTTGTTGCCCCTGTTTCTGTGACTGTCGCCTGTTTGCGCCCCTGTGTCGTGTCCTCATTGATAACTGATAACGGAACACTGATCACTGGATTTGTCGTATCGCCTGTGACTGTCGCCTGTTTGCTCCCCTGTGTCGTGTTATCATTGATAATGGTTAGCGGATAACTGATAACTGGATTTGTGCTATCGCCTGTGGCTTGCGTTGTCACTTGACTTGTGTCACCTTCAATCACGCTGATATTGAGGATCGTTTTGTGAGGGGCCGTGTCAGTGATAACGAGTTTGGTGTTACCCACGTTTCGGCCGGTGAGCATGAATTTGACGGCACCCTCACCAAGCGGTGTCCAAGCCTCTAACGATACCAAGCGACTGTCGGGTATTTCACTGATTGAAGCGATGCCAGTTCCATTGTTCAGGGTTAGGGCTACGCTTTGACCAACTTTCAGGATTTGATTCAGCGTTTCAGTTTCAGCGTCACTTGTTATTGGTTCAACCGTTTTCGTTTCAGCGTCGCTTATTATCGGATCGACCGTTTTCGCTTCAGACAGCTGATCATTGGCAATCACTTTAATATAAAGTGTCACTTGTTGTGAAGAGCGACTGTCTTTGACAATCATTTCGGTTTCGCCAACCACCACTCCGGTGATAATCAATTCGCCTTCGCCATTACCGAAGGGTTTCCAAGCGTCTACTAAAACCAAGGCAGGATCAGGTATGGCCTTGATAAACAGTACACCTTGCCCTTCACCAAGCGTCATCTTTAACGTTTCATGCTCTTTGAGCGTGACGACCAGTGATTTCGGTTCACTTTTTCCTTCAATCGTTTGAGATGAAGTCTCACTTTCGCTGCTCGTGACATTCATCGGTTGAGATGACGGCTGATTTCCAGTATTCACATTAGCGGGCTTAGTTGCAGACGGTGTGGATGAAATGCTGCTACCGGGTATCACGGTTGTCGAATTTGATTCCGAGTTCGTTTGCGAATCCGAGGGATTCTGATTGCTATCTCGCGGTATCACGTTCGTTAAATCAGTTTCCGTGTTATTGTCTCCAGTTGTTGTCGTTTTATTAGGGCGAGTTTGTTGAGTATCGGGCATAGCCTGATCATTCGCATCACCACGGCCCGCTTCTTCGACAACATTAGCGATGCCATCATTATCATCATCAGCGCCAAATTGAGGTTGACAGTTTTGAGCCGTTTCGGCACTGACAGTGATAGTCTGTTTTTGAGCAACATCACACGTCCAACCAATTAATGCCAGGCCGGGCTTGGGTGTAGCCGTCATTTCGACTTGCGCCTTGCTCAGTTCATCGGCTGTGCAGTTGTTACCGCACAAAAGGGCTAGGTGCGGTTTGGTAGTCACTTGCCCCTGTTCAGTCTTGATCACAATCGGTTGAGTGGCTAAATCTGCTATTGGTATAGTTTGGTTTGCTGAAACCTGTTTAGCCCCAGTTTGGCTTGGCGAATCTTTATCGCTGTTGTTCGTTGTAGCCGTTTCGGCTGTGTTGTCATTCGGTAAAGGTTGGCTTGAGGTATTGGGTGATGTCGATGCTGTCATTTGTACAAAAACGGCTTGGCATTGTCCAATATGGTATTCATTATCTATAACCACATAGCCACTGTTATCGCAATGCCCTCGCCAACCTTCAAAACGCCAACCGGATTCAGGTGTTGCCGTCAAGGTGACGGCCCGATCACCATCAAACTCTTGATAGCAATCCGTTCCACAGTCAATACCACCACCTGTACTGACAACGGTACCCTTTCCCTCTTTCAACACGGTTAAGCGCCAACGTGTACCGGCCGGTTTTTTGTCATCAGTAGCATCACTGGTTTTGTCATCATCCGCCGTTTGGGTTTGAGGATCATTTGGGCTATTGATAGCCGGTTTTTTGTCATCAGTGGGCTGGCTAGTCTCTGTGGTTTTATCATCAGTTTGAGCATCCTGCGAGGTTTGATCACCCGTCGTCACTTCAAAAACAGCACTACATTGTTTATAGGGCAACTCCTTTTGAGAGACTTGCCCTAATTCATCACAATGCCCTCGCCAAGCTTCAAATGCCCATCCGGGTTCTGGTGTTGCCATCAGCGTGACTTCAATACCATTAGCATATTCTTTAGCGCACTCAGTACCACATTGAATACCAGTCGGCTGACTGGTGATAATACCCTCACCGCTTTTAGTCACGAACAACTGAAAGGGATTCAGCTTATCGTCTGCGGAAACAAATAAAGCTTCACAGCTTTTTTCAACCAAAGAACTCAATCCGTTTATACCGTTAATCCGTTGTACTATCACAAGCCCAGCATTATCACAATCCCCTTTCCAGCCCTCAAATACCCAATCTTGATCAGGTGTTGCAATCAACGTCACATCACCAATGCCGTCATACTCTTGAGAGCAATCCTCACCACAATCAATACCCGGCAGCGAACTGACAACGGAGCCCTTACCGTCTTTCAACACGGTTAAGCGCCAACGAGCTTTATCATCCGTCGGGGTATCAGTCTCATCGTCACCCGTCGTCACATCAAAAACAGCCCAACATTGTTTACTGGTTTCCTGTATCGTCACTTGCCCCGTTTGATCACAATGGCCTCGCCAATCTTCAAAGCGCCAACCGGGATTCGGAGTCGCTATCAGGGAAACTTGAGTACCCGTGTCATACACTTTAGTACACTCTGTTCCACAGTTAATGCCAGCAGGTTGACTCGTGATCGTGCCATGACTACTGGTAGCAACACTTAAAGTCAACGGTAACACAGGGACAAAAACCGCTTCACAGCGTTTATGATTATCAAGCGTCACTAACCCATCTTCGTCACAATCGCCTTGCCAGGCTTGAAAGAGCCAACCGTCACTCGGTTTTGGAATCAAAGTGACTTCAGTACCTTTATTATAAGTATGATCAGCCTCTGTACACACTTCAGCACAATCAATGCCCGTAGGTTGGCTTGTCACAGAACCCTTGCCTTGGATAGTCAAACTCAACTTAAATTGTTGCACAAAAATAGCCTGACAGAGTTTATCTTTATCAAGCGTCACGCGCCCTTTATCATCACAATCGCCTTTCCAACTTTCAAATCCCCAACCGATACTCGCTTTTGGCGTGAGCGTGACTTCAGGGCCACCATTATAAGTGTAATAACATTGAGCATTATCATTGCTACAATCAATACCAGCAGGTGAACTGGTAATCGCACCATTACCTTGGCGTGTCACCAATAATTTAGCCGGAACGGCTTCAAAATGCGCCACACACGATAAATCAGTCAACATCAATAAGGTGCCATCTTCACAATCAGAGCTACCGCTCCAATGACTGAACTTAGAACCCGGAACAGCAGTCGGTGTAAGAGTGAGACTGATAGCCATAGCAACCGTTTTTGTGCAAGGTGCCCTATCATTATCACAGTTAAAATCACCTGAACTACTCTGAACACTCCCCTTGCCATCGCCCTCAAAAGTCATATTCAAATCCACAGTTGACGGCCCAGAGGGTGGTGGTGATGAGGGAGGTGGTGATGGAGGTGGGGGTGGAGAAGGCGGTGGTGCAGGTGGTGGTGCAGGTGGTGGTGCAGGTGTCGTTTTTACCCAAGTCTCGTCGGCATCTCCGCTTAAAGATTCGGAAGCGCTATTCTGAATACCCGATGAAGCGGCCGTTAAGCTGAGGAGATAGGTGCCATCGCTATTCGTCAAACCCGACAGATTATCCAGTGTCCAAGTGAGATCATCAGTCGTGTTCAGCGTTTGTGCGCCAGTGAGCAGATTACTACCACTATCAAGCGTCAAACTGAGATCAGTGATATCAAAACCCGTTATCGCCTCACTGAATTGAATGGTTAGGGTACTCACACTGTTTTCGCGCGGATCAGGGGTAACTTCAACAATCTCAACCGTAGGCGTTGAAGACGTTGCATCATAACTCACAAGGTTATCTGTACTTGTGCTTGCAACATTGTTGTTATTCGCTACATCAGTAACCGCACCGGCCGCAATAGTCGTCATCACAGTACCATCCGTCGTCATGCCCGTGACGGCAACGTTATAGGTAGTCTTGTCATTGGGTGCGATCTCAGTAATCACCTTAGTGGTTGCACCAGCCGTGCCGCTGAGCGTCACATCACTCTCAGTGAAACCGGTTACTTTTTCACTGAAAACGACTTTAAACTCAATGGGTGAACCAGTCGTGGGATCGGCTTGAGTTGTAGCTTGATCGATAGTCACCGTCGGGGGTTTGCTGTCAATGGTGTATTTTTCATTTGAATTACAAGTACCCGGACAATTTCCATTACCTGTTCCTGTATTGCCCAGAGGGATATCATATTCATTCTTGATCGAATCATCATCGTCAAGCTTTAATTGTAAAGAGCCCTCACTATCCGCATCGATTTTCACCGTCACAGTGTAAGTAGTTTGTAAAGTCGTTTCGTCAGGCGAAACGGATTCAATAGTCGCGGCGACACTGCCCGTTGTATTCAGATCAAAATCGCCTTTATCAACCCCTTTAACCTTTGGTTCAAATTCAACCGTGAACTGAATGGTATCAACATTTAAGGGGGAATTTGCACTACCACAATCACTCGGATCATCACAAGTGATTTTAGAGACTGATGGCGCTTGTACTTCATAGGCACCCCTATCGACAGTTGATCGAATAATGCGCGTCTTGCCCTTTAAATCCGGTTCAGGCGTACTGGCACCACCTGGCACTTTATCGTTAATACCGGTATCAATTGCTGGCGAAATGTTTTTTAATTGAAAATCACCACCTGTGGTTTTTCCGGGCGTAATAGAGGTAATAAACTCTGGATTATCCGCCAAATTATCTGTGCCTACTCCTGTCCAATCGCCTTCTACGATGGAATAATTAACCTTGGTTGTACCACCGTCTGAATGAATCTGGGCTGATTCATCGATACCCTCACCGTCTTCATTTTGCCAGAGGATACTATTATTCACAGTCAAAGTGGTGGAACTGTCATTGTAGATAGCGCCACCGCTAGTAGCAGCTTTATTGCCGCTTAGCGTGACTTGGCTGAAAGTGGCCGTCAGATTTTTGTTATAGATAGCGCCACCGTTAGTTGCCTGATTGCCGCTAAAAAGACTATTACTGATCTCTGAGAGAGTATTGTTCCCATTATACATGCCACCGCCATTGCCATTTTCCGCTTCATTGCCTTTGAAGGTAACACGCTTGATTGCTGGCAAACTGCTTGCGCTGTCTTCGTTATATATGCCACCGCCATCATTGGTTGCCTTGTTATTAGTCAAAGTGAGCAGGTTTAAGGTAGGCGCACTGCTACTATTGTTATACATTCCACCGCCATGATTGGAAGCCTGATTATTGCTCAATGTGACCCAACTGAATGTGGGGTTGCTATTGTTGTTATACATTCCCCCACCATTAAGTGCCTCATTTCCGCTAAGGCTACCGCCCACTGTAGGATTGCTGTTGTTGTTATATATCCCCCCACCGTTGTTGGAAGCAATATTGTCTTTAATAGTCACACCACTGAGTACAGGGTTGCTGCTATCGTTATACATCCCCCCACCGTGATTGGAAGCTGAATTGTCTTTAATAGTGACTTTAACCAGCTTGGGATTACCGTTGTTGTTATAAAAGCCACCACCGTTTTTTTGTTCTGGATCACTGCCATTAGCATTACCCCCACTAATCGTAAAACCATTGAGCACAGCAGTATTGTCGTTACCATCACTCGTCACAACGTGAAAGCTGTTATTATCGCCACTGAGAAGGGTATTGGCCCCATTTTTGTCAACGCGGGTATCCTTTGGGCTAATTTCTTCGTTGTTCGGTGGGTTAAAACCGCCGTACAGGGTTATACCGTCTTTGAGTTGGAATGTGTCCGTGCGAGCCGTTCCTGGTTTGTAAGTGCCCTGAGCAACCCATATTTGATCAATAGGACAAGTACCACTGTAAGCAAGCGCAGATTGCAACTTGGTAAAAGGATTTGTCCAATCAAAGCCCGGATTGCTACCTGATGTAGCACTGTCATCAACATACAAGACTGCGGGCCCACTGATGACAACATTGTCAATGCGCCAAGTGCCAGTAGTCTCTTCAGCATTGTAACCATAAATACGGAAATCAACGGCATTTTTATTAGCAATCTCTGTGAGGAGAGTGGTTAAATCAAAACTATGTACACGCCAATTTTCATCATCCGCAACCTGAGTGGTTGTGCCAGAAATCGCGTTAAAATCAGTACCGTTGAGACTGTAATGAATTTGAAAATCTCTGATACCGGTTGCTGAACGTCGTTCATCAAAAGCCAATTTGATTTTAGAAAAGCAGGTTAAATTGACTTGAAATTGGAAATAGTTATCAAGCGTAGTCGTTGTTGACCAATTCGTTTTTCCAGCATTAAAATTCCATTTGACAATCTCTGTAATGCCGGCCGCAAGCACAGCATTTGATCCGACTAATACGCATAGTAAGATTGATAAGGTTGATAGTGGTTTGGATAACATGATGTTTCTCCTTTCATAATTTTAAATAAACGCGCTTTGACGCTAAAGGGCAATGGTGGGCAAGCGGCAATGCCATTAAGTAGGGGCAGACCTGCGTGTCTGCCCTGGGCAGACCTGCGTGTCTGTCCTGGGCAGACCTGCGTGTCTGCCCTGGGCAGACCTGCGTGTCTGCCCTGGGCAGACCTGCGTGTCTGCCCTGGGCAGACCTGCGTGTCTGTCCTGGGCAGACCTGCGTGTCTGCCCTGGGCAGACCTGCGTGTCTGCCCTGGGCGAACACGCAGGTTCGCCCCTACAACCCCGTCATGACGTGGGGTTTGGTAGGGGCAGACCTGCGTGTCTGCCCTGGGCGAACACGCAGGTTCGCCCCTACAACCCCGTCATGACGTGGGGTTTGGTAGGGGCATACCACCGCGAAAGCCCTTAACGAAGGTGGCATTGGGGCAAGCGGGCGGTGAGATTTTGAGCAGATATTGTGTTCATTGCCGCTAAGCGATCCCACCCTACATTTAGGGTTGTACACCCAAACGTAAGGTTTCCCCACCATTATAGAAAATATCGCCATTCTCTAAACGATAGCCAACATAAATGGTGTAATAACCCTGTATATTATTGTTGAACTGATCCTGAAACAGGGGAATATTTTTCAGCACCGGTTCAAGTGTCACATTGGGAATAGAGGCTTCTAAACTGATTTCATCAGCGGCCCAAGTGCCCCAACGGGGCGCTTCAATAGGATAGACTGGCTCCCTTTCATGACGCAAAGCCACCATCAAAATATCCGCCTGTTGCCCGACATGTACTGGATCAACCATAATCGTTGTCACTAAACCAACCGGTTGAGTGATAGCCGTGTTGAATGGGTTGTCAAAATGATCGCCTTGATGAGCAAAACTCGCAAAGTAGGTGGTAGTGGGCAGTTTCTCCCCCGCTGCATCTAAGCCAATGCTATTGGCAATCCTCAGTTGAATTGGGCTGTGATTAAAAACAACCCTATCCCCACTTAGGCGATAACCGAGATAAATGAAATATTCTCCAGATACCCCACCAAAAGAACCGGCATAAATAGGAATCTCTATGATATCAGGAAGTTGAGGATAATGTTGTGCTATCGGTAAGCTCTTCTGATTATCCCAAAGTTCCCAACTATGCCGTATTGAGTCCGTCAGAAAGTAGGATTCGACTGGTTCAAAGTGGCGTCGATATCCGGCTACCATGATCAAATCAGCAGATTGTCCGACATGTTCCGGTTCTACGCGCACAAAGGCTGAAATCGTTACAGCGTCTGAATAGTCAAAAGTCAGATTGTTGCCCACTTTCTCTTCTTGGTTATGAATAAACGGTTCAAAAATGCTCGCTGCCTGAATCTCATTGTCACCGGGTGTCTTATGCGATTGAATACGCATATTGACGCTGCCGCTGTTACCCACAAAGAAATGTAGCGGTTCAAGGCCATTGAAGATAATATGCCCATTTTCTACTAAGCGATAGCCGACAAAACTGGTGTATTCCCCTGGCATGGGGCTAAAATCGCCTTCTGCAATAAAAATATTTGTTTTTTCAGGTAATTGATGGAAATATTGCGCGGTTGGCAAATCAGTGATTTCAGGAAGCCATAATCTCCAGGTTTGCTGATCACGCATGTAGGCGATATCAGTTGTCAAAGTGTGATACACCACGACGAGTAAAATCTCAGCTGCCTTCCCCTGATGATTGGGATCGATGCTGATATTGGTGGCTAATCTCAGGTTTTGTGCTTGAGTACGGGTTAGCCAACTGTGGTTGGGTTGCAGAGTGTTACGGACAGTCAAATTATCGGCAAAGCAGGTTTGATTATCCACCAAACTATTTTCTTGATCAACGCCTAAGGCATTCGTACAGGTTGGTTCATAAACGGTTGTCGGATCGGTTGTCGGATCGGTTGTCGGATCGGTTCCGGTGGTACCGCTTGGTGGCACCGTCACGGTGATATCACCTGGGTTAGTCACGGTTCCTCCCGGTGGCACTGTCACGCTGATATCGCCTGTGTTAGTGACGGTTCCTCCCGACGGCACTGTGACGCTGATATCGCCTGGGTTAGTCACGGTTCCTCCCGACGGCACTGTCACGCTGATATCGCTTGGGTTGGTTACACTTGTTCCCGGGCTAGTTGTTGAACCCGTTCCTGCACCACTGGTTGGCTCTGTCATACCGTCATTTCCAACAACGATTATGTTGATGGTTGTTTTTTGAGGCGGGGTGCTGTGATCACTGATCACGATTTTCGTTTTACCCACGCTTACTCCGGTTAAGCTCAATTCAGCAGTACCCGTCTCGCCAATCGGTGCCCAATTCTTTAATAAGACGATGGCCTGATCAGGTATTTCGCTGATTGAGAGTTCACCTGCTCCACCAGCAACCGTGAAGTCTAAGCTTTGACCGACTTTGATGCTGGTTTGGAGGGCTTTAATTCTCAAATTGGCTGTGTCGCCCACTTCAGGAGGATTAGACGCTTCAAGCGACGGCTTCAAAGCTGTTTCGTTTTTAATGACCGTAATGTAAAGGGTGACGGTTTGCAAAGGATTAGCACTGTCACTGATCACCATTTTGCTTTCACCCACGCTCTGGCCAGTCAAGCTGATTTCGCCAGCACCGGCGTTTAGGGGAGTCCAAGCATCTAATGAGACGATGGTGTGATTGGGGATTTCTTTAATTAACAGTTCACCCTTGCCATCGGCCAGCGTGATTTGCTCTGTCTCCCCCACTTGAATCGTTGTGCTGAGCGATTTAATTTTGAGTTCAGAACGATCGTTGATATCCGCACTGGCATCAACCGCTTGACAAGAAGGACAACACACTTGACAAGGTGCTGCGTTGTAGCAAGCGTTGCCCTGGCTTGAAGAGGCGGAACCACTGTCGTCATCCATAATGGTTAGCACGGCAGGTTCAGGTGTCGCAATGATGGCTCTACCTGTGGGATTCAATAGGTTTAGCTTTACCGTTTCATTGTCTTCTGAAGTCGCGTCATCTTTAATCGTCACCGTGAAGGTTTTCTCGCTACAATCACCGTCTTCCCAAGTGAGGGTTCCCGTACTGGCAATATAATCATCATGTTCAGCCGCAGTGCCATCTTGCATTGTGTAATCTACCGAAATGCTGCCTTCACATTTACCCCTGCGGGTGACGCGAATGTTGGCAACATTAGCAAATTCATCCACTTGGTAACGAGATACGGACCATTGTACCGTATCAGGTGTGATGGCCACAGCACTGGTATGTTGAATCCTGCCATCGGCTGAGGAACTGTCCCCTAATTCGCCATCTTTCAGGGTAAACGTCGCTGTGGGAACGGTTTTTCCGGCAATCGTGCTGGTCGATAATTTTGTCGGCAAATCTTGCCATTCGGCGGTTGCCGGATCACCTGGCGTGGTCGGTACATATTGACGATGTTGTTGGTTATTTAAATCATCGACACCGTGGTAGTAAGTCACGATCTCTGCCTCTGGACAAGCGATGTCAAAGTCAAACGGGGGAGCGGTCAAGTTTTGGCCATCAGCGGGCAAGTTTTGCTCATTGAGTTGTACATTGTTGATCGGGCAACCGTTTTTCTCTTCAATGGTGACATACTTGCCATCAGGGGTGCGTATGGAAACCACATGATTTTGTTCACTGTCAGGTATGCCATCATTGTTACCATCGCCCTCATTGGGTGCCCCGTTTTCAATCGTGGTTGCGACACCATCCGTGTCTTCATCTGGAGAAAACAGAGCTTGACAATTGAGTTCACTGTCCATTGTGACGGTCACGGTTTTGTCTGTGCCGCTACAATCACCGCGCCATTCTGTAAAAGCAAAGCCGGGTCCGGGTACAGCAATCAAATCTACCTGAGAACCGCTGGCGTATTTTTCGCTGCAATTTGAACCACAACTAATCCCAGTGGGCTGGCTTTTGACAGTGCCTTCGCCTTTTCTTGATACTTTTAAATTCAACTGTGCGAGATGGCTAGGCATAAAAACAGCTTGACATTGTTTAATGCCATCTATAGTGACTTGACCCAACTCATCACAATGGCCGCGCCAACCTTCAAATACCCAATCAGTATCCGGTATAGGCCTCAATGTCACCTCGCTATTGATTGGAAAAGTGTGACTGCAAGGGGTATCAACGGTATGGCAATCGATACCTTCTGGATGGCTGCTGACTTGACCGTTTCCTGACAAATGGACAATCAAATTGCCTTCTGTCGGTTTTGGGGTTTCAGTAGTTGTTGGGATAGTCACTTCAACTGTCGCCGTATCACATAATGGGGGAGTCGCGCTATCACAGACTTGATAAGTGAAGCTGTCTGTAGAGACGCGATGCTTCGCGTCTTCACTCGAATCAGGCGTATAGGTGATTGTGCCATCTGGGTTCACGGTGGCTTCGCCATTAGCCGGTGGCGTGATAATGGTCACACTGCCGGCATCAAGATTACCGTTGGGATCACTGTCATTTTTTAAGATGGCAAGGGTGACTGGGGTATCAGGTTCTGTACTGGCGCGAGTATCATTGGCAATAGGTGGGCTGTTACTTGGGCCTGTCACCGGAATCGTGACCAAGGCAGGACTACTCACATTGCCCAGATTATCGGTAGCCGTATAGGTAAAAGTGGCATTGCCGATAAAATCAGGTTTAGGCTTGAAAAAAAGCGTCTTGATTTGTTCAGGTGTCAGCACTTGACCAGCGGTAATCGGTGTCCCACCTGCTTCTGGATCACCTAAATAGAGTACACCTTGATTTTCTTGGGGTACCGTTGCAATAGTATAAGAGATGATGGTGTTATCATCGGTAGCCGATAAGCTGGGTATTTGTGCTGTACTGTCATTCGTGATTGTGGGTACCTTTTGGTTTTCAGCAACAGGGGGTTGGTCGGCGGATGTCGGCACGGTGATCGTCACCACTGCTGAATCGCATTCAAACGGATTGCCCATATCACAGACTTCATAGATAAAGGTGTCATTACCGGTTGTGAAACCCGGATTGGGTGTATAGGTGATAGTCCCATCGGGCTTGATCGTGACATTGCCATTGGTAGGCGAAGTGGTTATCGTGACGCTTGATGGATCGAGATTACCTTCCGGATCGGAATCGTTCTTTAAAATCGCAATAGTCACTGGTGTTTCAGGGTTAGTACTCGCCCTATCTTCAGTCGCAATCGGCGGCTGGTTGTCAACCTTAGCAGCCTCAACGGGCAGCGTTACCAAGGCGGCATTGCTGACGGCATTTTGATTGTCTGTCGCGGTGTAAGTGAAAGTAGCTTGACCTGTAAACTCCTCGTTAGGTTGGAAGTATAGCTGATCAATCTGGGCAGGGGTTAATTGAGATTGCCCTGCTTTGATCGGCGTTCCGCCTTCAGCGGGGTTACCTAAGTATAAGATACCTTGACTTTCAGGCGGTATGGTTTCAATGGTATAACCCGTGACTGTCCCATCGGTATCGCTGCCCGATAGGGCGGGTAAAGACACGGTGGTGTTATTGGGAATGGTGGGTACCGTTTTATTTTCTGTGACAGGCGGCTTATTACCCGACACGGGAACCGTCACAGTGACAACTGCTGTATCACATTGTTGGGGAATACCGCTATCACACACTTGGTAAGTGAAGAGATCAGTACCTGTGGTGAAACCGGCCTTTGGCGTATAAATCGCCTCACCTTCAGGAGAAACTGTGACACTACCATTAGAGGGTGATTGGGTAATGGTGACGCTGCCACTGTCGAGAGCGCCTTCAGGATCGCTGTCGTTGTTTAAGAGCGCAATCGTGACGGGGGTATCGGGATCGGTGCTGGCCCTATCATCATTGGCCGACGGCCGGGTGTTCACTGGAACAGTGACAGGTAGGGTGACCAAGGCTGGACTACTCACGGCCGCCAGATTATCGGTAGCCGTATAGGTGAAGCTGGCATCGCCTCCCATAAAGCTCTTGTTGGGTTTGAAAAACAGTTTGTCTATTTGCTCTAAAGTCAGTTCTTGTCCTTGAGTGATGGCTGTGCCGCCTTCATCAGGCGAGTCTATATATAAAACACCGTGATCTGGTAAAGGCAAAGTGGCAATCGTATAGGACATGACTTTGCCATCATCAGTGGCCGATAAGGTAGGCACTTTCACGGTTTGCGTGTTGAGGGTACTGGGCGCAATCTTGTTATCGGCAATGGGTGGATTTTGACTGGGTACAGTGACAGCGACTTCTGCCGTATCACATAATTTCGGTGTACCCGTATCACAAACGGTGTAAATGAAACGGTCAGTGCCGGTTGTGAAACCGGCATTAGGTGTATAGTTTACAGTGCCGTCAGCGTTGACAACAACTTGGCCTTCGGGAGGGGGTGTCGTAATCGTCACGCTGCTGGGATCCAGATTACCGTCTGGATCATAATCATTTGTTAAAACAGAAATGGTAACCGGCGTACTCGGATCGGTGTTCACACTGTCATCATTGGCGATGGGTGGATTATTAGGTGGCGCGGTAACGGGCAAAGTGACGGTGGCCGTATTACTGACGGCATCGTGATTATCAGTTGCAGTATAAGTCAAACTGCTTTGGCCGCTAAAGCCAGTATTGGGTTTAAAGAACAGTTCGGCAGCCTTGGCAGGCGTGAGTATTTCTCCCACGCTAAGCGGTTTACCGCCGGTTGCTGGATCACCTAAATACACGATGCCCTCACTTTCAGATGGCAGCGTTTGTATCTGATAAGTATCGACTGTCCCATCGTTATCCGTAGCCTCTAAGGCGGGTACAGACACCGTGATGTTATTAGGCGTAGAAGCAGCCGTTTTGTCTGTCGCAACGGGGGGTTGATTAGAGGCCGTGACGGGTATACTAACCGTAGCCGTATTACTTTTTGCCGCTTGATTATCGGTAGCGATATAAGTAAAGCCAGTCTCACCAGTGAAGCTATTATTGGGTTTGAAAAATAGATTAGCGGCTTCATTAAGTGCCAGTGTTTGCCCTTTGGTTATAGGGGTGCCGGATTGTTCCGGATTACCTAAATAGAGTATGCCCTCAGATTCAGTCGGTAATGTTTCAATCGTATAGGAGGCTATCGTGCCATCGCTGTCCGTAGCCGATAAGGCCAGTACAGACACGCTGGAATCGTTAGGGGTATCTGGAACCTTTTTATCCTCAGCAACAGGGGCTTGATTGGTTGGGGGCGTTGTCACGGTGATCGTTACCTTTGCCGTATTACTCACCGCGCCTTTATCATCAGTCGCCTTATAGTCAAAAACCACATCCCCATTAAAACCGGCTTTGGGTTGGAAGTAGAGATTAGCACTCTCAGATGCTGTCAGTTGTTGTCCTTCGGTAACCAGCGTACCAGAAGTGGGATTGCCTAAATACAGTAAACCCTGATTGGAATCCGGTATATTGAAAACCGTGTAAGAAGCGACTGTGCCATCATCATCCGTTGCCTCAAGGGCCGGAAGAGACACCGGAGTATCATTGCTGGTTGTCGCGGTTTTGTCATTAGCAACAGGTGGTTTATTAGCCGGTGGTGCCAGCGTAAAGCAATCGCTAGCGGTTTCACTTTTCACATCCGCTTCGGTACCTTGAGGATTAGTCACATCATTAGGCCGTGTGAGAGTGACCGAATTGCAGATCGTTTCTCCTATCGCAACACTATCACTAATCGTCGCATTGATCGTAAAAGTCGCAGTTGCCCCATTTTGTAAATCGACTGTCGTATCAATCGGGCCATTCCCATCCGTGTCAGCACAACGATTTTGTATAGCAGATGTTGGTGCAGAAGAATCACTCACTTCACAGCGCCAGATTGGCTGAGTAATCGTAGCCGGCAAACTATCTTGTACCTTTATTCCCGCGACATCACTAGGCCCAGCATTACGAACGGTAATGGTATAAGTCATTGGGCCGCCTGGCAGTGGGATAAGCTCAGTAGCATGGGTTTTACTCACCGTTAAATCCGCTTGTTTGAGTTGAATGCCATTGTCTAATTTAAGCGGTTCGGCAAGAGAAGTCCAAGTATCTATGGCTTTATTATCTCCAAAGCCACTGAACTTTTGTATGCCCTTAGCACTGTCGATACCATTGAGTGCGGCAATCGGTTCGGGCTGAGTCGTACCACCCGTTAATCCGGCGTTATTGTAATAAACCGTGCTATTTTCTACCACACAAGGCAGCGGATCACATTTCACCTTTTCTATAATCAGGCCATTTGGATTTTCCTCTACATCAAAAAAGGGAAAATGAACATCACCGGCTACGAGGTTAATAGCCGCATCATAAGCACTGTTTTGCGGTAACAAGGCATTCCCTTTAGCATCCAAACCATCCCAAGTGATGCTATTCTCACCGAGTTTCGCATTACCCATCAGCATTAGATCACTTTCATCTCCATAGTTCCCATTGCCATTGAGATCAAGGGTCAAAATATATTTTCCAACCATTTCGCTGTTAAAACTAAAAATACCCTTTAGTGGTGAAGTGCCAGCTTGATTAGCTGTACCTTCTATCCCCGTAAATTTGAAATCGGTGACTTTAGGTAATGGCGTGGGACTCGAACGTAACCATGTGGTGTTGCCCTCGCCCGGCAATTTGACCTGAATATCCAGTGGCAAGTCTTGAGAAGGGGGATTCAAGAAGATTTTGTTAGTGACATCGGTAGCGGTATCCGGTTCAGCAGGATTATGCAAAAACACGCTCTTGTTGACCTCCTTAAAAAGGACAGACTTAAACAGGGGAACCCCATTTTCATCAGGAGCATCTTTAAAACCCTTGTTATTTGAAAAGAACATAAATAGAATAGGCCTGATACCATTCAAATTGATGCGATATAAGTAGCCCATCTGATTTAGGATAAAAAAATTGGGCCGAATGTCAGGCCGCTTGCCACCCATATTCATTGGCAAGTAATTGGTATAAAGTCTACCCTTTTGTTCAGTTTGAGGGTTATTTGGGGTTTTGAAAACAGTGACATCCCAAGCTACCACGACTACTGTCGGTTTATCCTTTAAATATAAAGGGGCCGTTGTCGCACGCCAAGGAGGAGTTTTATAGCTGACTTGATCAAATAGAGAAGAACGAAATTCTATCTCGTAGATGCCGGTTTCTGTGGCAATAAAGCGACAAGGCGTATATCCGCCAGTACTCGGTAAAGGCCCTGCTTGTTCTTTGGCAAGGCTATCAATAAAACCAAAACCGGTTGTTAGGACATCACAACTGCCATCTTGAGTCCCTTCAGGGCTACGATAGACAATATCCATATCATTATGAGTATTATAAGTACTCGAACCCAGGTTAATTTGTTCACCAGCATTCACGAAAACTTTCATGACAGTTTGCCGCTTAATACCAGCAGTCTTTTTCTGATTAAATTCTATGTAAGGCCGGTAGCCCCCATAAGCCACTAATTCCCGACTGCCTTCCGCATTCACGGGTGAAGTCAAAAATGACAGGATAACGCAAAATGAGACGATTATCGATCTCAAAGTCAAATCGGAAACTCGGTACACTGATTTTGGATTTTGGCAATGGTGTGGATTTTGGGTGAGTGATAGCCCTGAAGATTCCGACTTGAAAAAAGAGGTGACTGGTTTGTCTAAAAAAATAGCGTTCATTCGTTTGGGTGACATAATTTTCCTTTATCAGTTGTCAGTTATCAGTGAAATACAGTTTTGCGCGCAAAACTTTTGCGTGGAAATCAGTTATCAGTTCGATAATCGGTTGCCCTTAGACATCACTAAAGTTCTAGAATATCACTGTTTTGAAAAATGATGTGATCATTTGATTATTGCGAATTGATAATTGATAATTGATAATTGATAATTGTTCCGGTCGTAGAGTTTAGTATTTTAGAATATTATGCAAATAATATACCTTATTACTGATATTTTATAGGTAACTTATGCTTTTTTTTCGATTCTATAACCGTTTAGCCACGGAATGACACTTCAATGCACGGAATATTGAAGTGTTTTTCCGTGTTTTCCGTGGCAAACAATTAACAATTAAAATTGGGCCATGCCGTACACAACAAAAGGTGCCCAATAAAAGGGATGACGATAACGCGGTTTATTGGCTTTGCCGGCTATCATTTTGAGCTTGATTTGCCGCAGGGCTTCCCCAGCTTGCTTTCCCGCTTTCAAATTTCTAAAAATACCGACGCTGAGGTTTTCAGCGGATGCGGATTCAACTGACCAAAGTGTTACACCAATGGCCTGTGTACCGGCATACATGAAGGCGCGAGAGAGGCCGATGATGCCTTCGCCTTTAATTTTTTTGCCCCCCCCGGTGTTGCACGCTGAGAGGTTGATAAAATCGGCATTCAGTTGTAGTGTGAAGGCATCTGCCATCGTCAGATAAGCTTCATCTTCTACGTTGGATAACACTAACGAGGATTGCACTAACCCTTTGACTTCATTGGGTAATAAGCCGTGAACGGCGAAAAGCAAGTAGCGATAATCTGACATTTGCGCTTTGTTGTTGATTTTCAGTACATTGCTTCGGTTGGCTTGTTTTCCTAAATAGAGCGTATTGTCAGATGCCTTAAACAAAGCGGCAATGGATTTCGCTTCTGATTCTGTTTCAGGTAGTTGCGGAAAACAAACCGCTCCCATGACTTCACGGAAGGCTTTGTTGCGTAGTTCAGCGACTGTTCGCGCCCGTGCCCCAGCACGGTTAGCCCGTTCATCTTCGCAAGCGGCATAACTGGGATCGGCAAAAGCCAGTAGTTTTTTACTGGGCTGAACGTGACGCTGGGCTTGCGTATCCCGTAGCACTTTGAGTACAGATGCAGAGGATAAGTAAGCGATGGCATGATCGAGAATGAGATAGTGTGGGTTTTCGTAGTCAATGTCATTGGTGACTAAGGTTTCAAAGGGTAACATGTACAAAGGGCCGGTGGGCACGATGTAGAGGGTGTGTGCTTCTGCCAGATATTGACGTGCCTGTTCAGGTATCAGTTTCTCGTAAAGCGGGTAGCCTTCATCTATGATTTCAGGCAAGCGATTGAGAATCACATCGCGCATATAAGCGACATCTTCAGTCAGTTCCTCTTCTCCGGCTGGGATGGTGAGCAGGGTAAATTGATCTGGCCCTATGATCCATAGGGCGGTACTGTTTTCCATGATACCATAAACCAGTATCAATTCACCGGGCCGTAAGACTTGGTTTTGCAAAGTGGCAACGGTTGCCGGTTCTGGGTATTTAAGGGCGTGGTAGGCTGGGTATTTGGCCTTGATGTGAGCTTGTAAGGCCTGTTGTTTCGCGTTGAGTTTGTTTAGTTGTCGGCCTAAGTGGTTGATATGTTGATGATCTTGTTCAATAAAAGCTTGGTTACGGGCTTGCACTAATTCCGCTTGTGTGTGAGACACTTGATGTCTCAAGCGTTGCTCTTTTTGAGTGAGATTGGCGGGTAAACGCGCAAAACGTTGTGCGCCGCTTTTTCCCAGTTGTTCAAGAAACAAGCGCCCTTGTTTGCGTTCAAAGATTTCCAAGGCTTTACGATCATAACCGCGCGATGGCTGCTGTTCGTCTAAGGTTTGCAATAGGGTGATGAATTCGTCGTAGACGAACAGTTTGTTCTGCATAAAAGAGACTTTATCAGTCTTTTCAATCAATCCAGCGCGTAGTGTTTCAATCTGATCTAAGGCTTGTTCATAGTGGGCTATGGCTGCTTTGCTGTCATTGAGTTGAACCGCTACGGCCGCTAAACCGCTTTGTGCATACCACATATGAGGGCTGCCTAATGTTTCCATTACCGCGATACTGTCTTGTAAAGCCTTGCGGGCTGGTTCATATTGATCAAGTCGTTGATACATCATACCTATATTAGACAGATCAAGACTTTCCCCCATTTGATCTCCCAGTTGCTGATCGATGACTAAAGCTTGCTGGAAATGCGTTAAAGCCTTTTGATGCTCTTCAATCGTGCCATATAGGCCGCCGATCAGGCTGAGATCAGTCCCTTCGCCGCGTTTATCTCCAATATCACGTTTGATTTGTAAGGCGAGTTGATAACGTTTTAAGGCTTTTGAATGTAGCCCTTGACTGGTGTACGCGACACCCATATGAGAGAGTTCAATCCCTTCCCCCTGTTTGTTTCCCATCTCACGCCACAGCGTTAAAGCTTGTAGGAAATAACCTAAAGCCTTATCGGCTTGTCCCAAGTTATAATACAACACACCCAGATTGCTCAAAGTATGCCCAATCCATTGTTTTTCACCCACTTTGCGATGGACTTCTAAAGCTTCCAAATAGTGCTTTAAGGCTTTTGCATATTGCCCTTGACTGTTGTATACGGCGCCCAACAGTGTCAAAGTGTTGGCCTCGCTGCGTCTATCACCCATATTCCGTTGTACATCCAAGGCTTGCTGATAATAGCTTAAAGCCTTTTGCAAATACCCTCTGTTTTTATAAATGACTCCGATATTAGAAAGATTACTCCCCATACCACGCTGATCACCCATCTGACGTTGTAGCCGTAAAGCTTGTCGATAAGCGCCCATAGCTTTTTTGTACTGTCCCAACAAATCATACACCGCGCCCAAATTAGTCAAATTGTTCGCAATACCACTGATATCACCTAGCTGGCTTTGTATTTGTAAAGCTTGATCGTAATACGCTTGGGCTTTAGGATAATCGCTGAGATGCTTATAGCCCGTGCCCATATTGGAAAGCACCTTAGCCATGCCATGTTGATCTGCGATTTTTCTTTTGATATCCAAGGCTTGCTCATAATAGCCCAAAGCTTTTTGGTATTCGCCCAGATTATCGTACACCATGCCCAGATTAGAGAGATCATTACTGACGGCTTGTTGAACGCCATTTAGCGAAGATTGAAATCCGTTTATACCGTCAATCCGTTGTACTAGGTGTAGCGCCAAAGCCTGTTCATGATAGGCTAAAGCCTTTTTGTATTGCCCAAGACTGTTGTATACCAAGCCAAGATTACCCAAGGTGTCACCTTGCCCACTTTTATCATCGATCTTGACTTGTATCTCCAACGCTTGCTGATAATAAAGCAAAGCTTTTTGATAGTCGCCAAGACTGTAGTAAACCAAGCCCAAGTGAGTCAAATCAGCACTTTCCCCGTTTTCATCCCCCCGCTCACGATCAAGCGTCAAGACTTCTTGGTAATACGTCAAAGCCTTCTGATATTCACCGAGACTATAGTTAACCACGCCCAAATTAACCAAAAACTTACTCATATCGTCTTTTCGATTGAGTGTACGAGCGCTCGTCAGTGCCGTTTGCCATTTAGCCAGGGCCAAAGCATAGTCAGCCGCATAAAAGGCTTTTTTAGCCTCATTATGCAAACGATCAATCTCTTCAGGCGACAAATCTACAGCAGTGACAGCGAATGATAACGCTGCCAGTATCAATCCTAAGCCTAAATACTTCATAATCGTTTTCTCCATTATCACTTCAACATGTCTAAATTTTCAGAATGGGTTGAGTGATTTTATTGGGTTTGATTCTGTTTTATGTGTCTGAATTAATAAAATGATAGAATTTAATCTTGCGACGCTCGAAATTTCAGAATGGGTTCAGTGACTTTATTAGGGTTTAATTCTGTTTTGGGTTTAATTCTGTTAATTCTAAAATGATATCGCGTAGCTTCGGTAACGAAGTTTCGGTTAATTCAGACACACCCCATTAACAATTACCAATTACCAATTACCAATTACCAATTACCAATTACCAATTACCAATTAACAATTAAGAACCATTAACCATGTATACTCAAACAACATCTCAATCTTATGGTAATCGCACTCAAGAGTCTTTTAAAACGGCCTTGATTGGATTTCTTCTTTTTGCTGCCTCTTTTCCAGCCTTGTTTTTGAACGAAGGTAGTGCCGTACATCTTTCTCAGAAATTAGATGAAGGTGAAAACATCGTTATCTCTATTGATGCCAATAGAATTGATCCGATTAATGACGATCAACTCGTTCATTTAAGTGCAAAAGCGACAACAGACGAAACCTTGACGGATTCAACCTTTGCGATAGTCGTTGAAAAAGCGATCAAGTTACGGCGTATTGTCGAGATGTACCAATGGAATGAAACAGAAGCTTCTGAAACTGAAGAACTTGTCGGGGGCGGTACGGAAAGGAGGACAACTTATACTTATACCGAAATTTGGTATGACATCCTCATTGATTCAGACTATTTCAAGCTGTCAAAAGAGCATCAAAATCCCCCTAGAATGCCGATTAGCTTCGATGCATTCAATGCCAAAACGGTGACATTGGGTGAGTTTACCTTGTCTGACAGCCTGATTGCAAACATGAATAATTATGATTGGCTACCGTTGACAACAAAAACTTTTGAGCGGTTGCCAGAAACGCTTCGCAATCAATTCAATAGTCATGCCACTTCTGGTAAAAGGATACAGTTATATGGTAATTATTATTATATAGGGCAAAATCCGATGGTTCCTCAAATAGGTGATCTGCGGATAAAATTTGAAGCCATCTTGCCGACAACAATCAGTGTTGCTGCCAAACAATCAGGTTCTGAGTTAACCCCTTACACGACAAAAGTGGGTGGTGATATTGAACTGTTTGAATATGGCGCGGTGACAGCCGAACAAATGTTTAAACGGGCTAAACAGTTCAATAATCTCTTGACTTGGGCGCTACGTTTTGTCGGATTTTCGATGATGTTTTTCGGTTTAATGATGATATTCAATCTCCTAAGAACCCTGTCTGCTTTTCTCCCTTTTGTCGCCAGCATTGTTGAGTTCATCAGCGTAATAGTGGCCTTCATTATTAGCTTAACCCTATCCATCATGACGATATCTTTTGCTTGGATATACCATCGCCCTTTGATTGGTATCCTTTTGCTCGTGCTGGGTGTGAGTATCTTATTTTTCTTGAAGTACAGCGTTAATTCAGAAGAAACCGAATCCACGATTGTACCCGAAGAAGTTGTACCTGAAAAATCTGAAGGGAAAATAGAGTTATCGTTGGGTGGGTTCGCTGTCGGCAATGAAAACGACAAGGATTAGATATTCGATGCGGATAAATCGAACTAACATTATAAACGAAGAATAAATGTAGGGTGGGTAACGTCTTTTTGTTGCCCACCTTAAGCTTAAATGGGGCCTTAAATAAAAAAAACCAGCATAAAAATACAGTTAAGGGCATACACGCAGGTATGCCCCTACAAAACCCCACGTATTAAGGGGTTGTAGGGGCGAACCTGCGTGTTCGCCCAGGCTTAACTACGTTCGCCCTTTTGATTCACGCTTGCGCCAACGCTTTTTCTTGAAGATAGTCAGAAAACTCTTTAAAATCGTTAATTTCTCGTGTTGTACAATTCGTGCGAACGTAAAAGGTTGTCTTGCCCTTCCTCTTATAAAAGACATCTTTGTTTGCTTTATTCACCACTATCGCACAAACTGGTTTGCCTTCTATTTCTTCAAAACAGATCGTGATATGTTGGGCAAAGGCTTTGCCAATCCGATCCCAAATTAAACTCGTGAGTTGTTGTTCAAATAGATCGATGGGCGTTTTTTGTTTGCCTAAGAAAAAGGAAAAGTCGTCTTCTAATCCGTAAATGTGCCCGTTATCCTCTACGCCAATTAACAACGTGCCCCCTTCGCTATTTAAAAATCCCACTAGCGTTTTAAACGTCGCAAGGCGCAATTTTTCGCTTGCTTCCTCAGTGCCATCGTATTGAAATGTCTGCTTAAATTCTAGCATCGCACTTTCGCCCTTTTGAATCAGTTCAGGAATAGAAGGCCGCGTTTTCGCTTCAATCTTTCTAATCACTGGCAAAAATAGCGGCAATTTCAGTTCACCCAATTGCTGTTTCAATGCATCTTCAGTGTCGGCAAACTCTATAACGGTATTATTAATCACCGCAACATATTGATTCGTATAGTTTTCTGCCAAAAACGCAGCATGTTCTTCTATCCACTTTTCATCTTTGCGATTGCCCCAGCGATTGAAATAGGCTAGGGCCGCTTGGATCGAGTCATGCAATTCTTCAAATACATCCTTCTCACCTTGCAAGTTTTTAGGAATGTAATCCCAAGCCCCTAATCTATGGGCGCGGCGACAATCCGCGACGCTGTCATTAGCCGTTAGAATGATAACGGCAGCACTCAAATTGCGTTTTTGGACTTCTTCAAATACCGCAAAACCACCCCCATCATCACCAGCAAGCCTCATATCAGCAACAATAATCTCAAAAAGAGACTGTTCGAGCTTTTCTGTGGCTTCTTCAGGATTTCGTGCAGTCTGAATATGTTGATAACCACAGATTTCTAGTTCTTCAACTAACAGTTCCAAATAGTCTGGGTTATCTTCAACCGCCAAAATATGAACGTTGGCAACCTCTAAATCCTTCATTGTTATTCTCCGTAGGGGATATCAATTTCAAAATGTACCCCTTGTTTCCCAGTTTCAATAATATGACCCTTCATTTCTTTCAGGATTCTTTTGATAATGAACAAGCCAAGCCCACTGCCCTCTCTTGACGTGGTTTCTAAGGGCAAAAATATCCATTCCTTTTTGTTAGAGGGTATGCCTTTACCATTGTCAATAAAGGTGATAAGTAAGTGTTTTTGATTACCTGGTACCCTATTACCCGTGCTTGGTGTCTTATTCACATCCCTTGAAGACATCGCAATCTGTAAATCCGGTTTGTCGGCATTGTGCTTTAAACTGTTTTCGACTAATTCACTCAAAAAGCTTTTTATCTTTTCGGCATCACCAACAAATGTCGATTCACCATTTTGAATATCACAGGATAGCGTGGCATTTTTTAGCGTTGGAATGCCTTGCCATTTTTCAAAAAAATCTTTCACTTTCAATGAATTATGACGTATTTGAATGCCTTCGTTGATGGATTTCAAATCATTTAAGGCTCTTTCGGTACTTTCAACTCGCGCCAATAATTTTTGCAGTTTTTGATAAAAACGATCCGTTTTTTGAGTGGCGGCTTTTAAAATGCGCTGAATACGGCGTTTAATAATAGCCAGTTCGTTATTGACGATATCAGCAATATCGTGCGCCGTTTTGGAAATGATTTTAACTCTTTCGTTATAATGGCTGGTTGGTATTTGTGCCACATCGGCTTTTTCTGTTTCTCGCAGCCGCGCCATTTTGTCAACGATGCCTTCAATGCCCTGAATAATAACGGATAACACATCGTTGGTTTTATCATTCGCGACAATGCGACGGGCAATGATTTGAAGCATACTGATTTCATTTAGTATTTTATGATACATCGCCTGATTAAACATCTCAGTATCTTTTAATGCACTTTCAGCATGACTGGTTTTGAACATATCAAAATATTCCTTAGGTGCCAAATTTAAGGATAACATTTTTAAGGCTTGGGTATAGTTGGGATCTTCTTCAGTAATTTGTCTTAATAAATCAATGCCTTGTTGACTATAGGGCTTAACGGCGAATATATGTTTAGCGGTTTTCAAACGAGCAATGTTGGTATGTTTAGCATGTTTGATCACGAAATCAAAACATTGCTTACCCTCTTTTTCACGCCCCGTCAGATAATAGAGTCGCCCTAAAACGATTGCAAGAAAGTCAAGGTAAGATTTTGGCAAATTCGATAGTGTCATGCTTTCAATATTTGAAATGGCCTTTTCATATTCATTTTTGCCAATCACATCTAAAACAGTAGTATAAAGAAATAAAGTGATTGGATCATTAGGAGCAACTTTTAAAGAGGCTTCAAATGTGTCAAAAGCTCGTTTTCGATAATTGTATTTGGCTAAAGCCATGCCATAGCTAGTCAACGTGACGGTGTCATCGGGCTTGAGGGCTAAAGACTTGTCAAACTGTTCAAAGGCTTTTACCGGTTCATTATGGTTAGCTAAAGCCGTGCCATAGCTAGTCAACGTCACGGTGTTGTCAGGATCAAGGGCTAAAGACTTGTCAAACTGTTCAAAGGCTTTTACCGGTTCATTATGGTTAGCTAAAGCCGTGCCATAGCTATTCAACGTGACGGTGTCATCGG
>Ga0164315_10000527_pt1 | contig 26788 bp, 18 predicted proteins | sample GuaBasSedimGuay6_FD_113737 | JGI IMG/M metagenome (GOLD analysis project Ga0164315, IMG submission 113737) | Subseafloor sediment microbial communities from Guaymas Basin, Gulf of California, Mexico - Guay6, Core 4569-2, 0-3 cm | ecosystem: Environmental > Aquatic > Marine > Hydrothermal vents... | reverse complement strand
TGTTGCTCTTGGTTCATAATATACCTGTGCTATGGGTTTGTTAATGACAATCAATTACCCACTTTACTTTTGGTGTCGTTGGGAAGGGGGATGCACCATTTCCAATTCCTAATTTCCAAATTAGTCTGTACGATTAAAAATCTCTTACAGCAATATACCTTCGTAAAACGTTTAATTTTTTTTGTATGGCTTTTATAGCCCAGCGAGGGAAATACGGGCGTTGGCAGCTAACCGTACCAATAGAATTGAAGCTTGCTGTCAATTTTTTCCCGATGGTGTATCTGAGTTCTTCGCTGTGCGCGGCGGAACTTTGGACACAATTATTTAGTCACAAGCCATAACGGATAGCATCCCTCGAAGGGATGCATACCGTTACGTTATTATCGAAACATCTATAGAGCAATGCAGTCCCACCCAATTTGCGGCTCATTGAAAAGTTTTTGAAATTTATTCTATAATAGCGAATTGTGAAGTGCGAAATTTTTCGCACTGTACGGTTAAACATAAGAGGTTTTATAGATGATGTAAAATCAATAACTTACTGACAGACTGCTGATTTTGGCACGGTGCTAAATAAACGCACAAAACCATCATCAGTTGGGCGTACCTTTCGTTTAACCATTTTTAATCGTACAGGTCGAAATTTTTTGTGGTTTAACGTCAAAATAAGGTGACTCTTTTAAGCAGCGACACTTTGTCAAGCGATGAACGGAGAAATCTTTAACCCCCAAGATTCCTCATGTTCGTTCTTCATTACAACCAAGTTAGGGGTAGTTCCTACAAACCAATGGAGGTATTGAAAATCAATGAGTTACATCGGTACGGAATGAAAGATCAAGCGGCTCGCTGTCAGTATAGCATTGGATTTTCCTCGATCATCAAACGCTTGCCCACCAAAAATCAATACCACCATTGGTTTGTAGGGACTACCCAAAATTCACCAACCGCGAAATGGGTGAGGGTATTGATTGACTGAAATTATTTACAGCATGAATTAATGTGAATTTTGGCCCACGAGATTGAGGTACTCTTGCCTTTCCTCGGCACTCCATTCATTTGGTTTTTTTTCCATCAGTTCTACCCAGAATTGAGTTTTGTAAGATTCATACAAACCATTTAGGGCACCCAAAAATTCATCGTCGATTTTATTGGTGTCTGTGAAAAGCGGTTTTTGCGTGGCTAATTGATTGATGGTTTGCTCTGATGAAGTCCCTCGCCAGTGTTCGCAAATGGCACCTAATGTTAATTGAGGGTTCCGCCTCGTAAATTCAATAAGTTCTAACAGTATTTTTATATCTTGTTGTTTTAAGTTAGATAATTTTTTATTAGGGTACTGAACTGATTGAGATAACGTCGGCTTATGTAATAAATACACAATCGCTCGATGTACCGCCGACAGATCTTTCACGCTTGTGAATGGTTGAAGTTTTTTAATAATGGGTGGTTCAGGTACTTCACCTCGTTGTATAAGTCGAGTCAAATTTTGAAGTAAGACACCGGTTAATTCACTTAATTTTTGCAACATTAAATCACGATAAGCCCCCGCTGGTAGTTGCTTTAACAAGGGTTTTGCCAATTCGACTAAACGCGCTCGCCCATCAATACTCCTCATATCCACTTGTTGTGTTAGCGTGTCAAACCAAAAATTTGACAGAGGCGTTGCCTGAGCTAAGCGGCTATTAAAGCTTTGCGTCCCTTCCTGACGCACCAAACTATCGGGATCACTTCCTTGCGGTAAAAATACAAAACCGACTTGACGGCCATCTTGTAACAACGGCGACACCGTTTCCAAAGCGCGCCAAGCCGCTTTCAGCCCCGCCTCATCGCCATCAAAACAAAAAATGAGTTCCGACACGCTCACAAATAAGCGAGTTAAATGCTCGCGGGCAGTTGCGGTGCCCAAGGTGGCGACAACATTGGGTATACCATATTGTGCTAATGCCACCACATCCATATAACCTTCTACAACGATTATTCTTTCGAGCGGGCGGGTTTTACGGGCGAAATACCAACCATATAATTCGCGGCGTTTTTGAAATAAGGGAGTTTCTGGGGAATTGAGGTACTTAGGTTCATGTTCGCTCGAACCGAGCTTTCGTCCACCAAACGCAATGACACGCCCCCTTTGATCTAAAATAGGGAACATCACCCGATCCCGAAAATGATCATAACGACGGCCAGTTTCTTTCTGTTTGATTAAACCGGTTTTGAGCAAACGTGTCCGCATGTCCGAATCCGTGCCATAAGTTTTCAATAGATTATCCCAACCCGGCGGTGCGTAGCCCAAGCCAAAATCACGTGCAATTTCCCCAGTTAAGCCCCGTTTTTTTAGGTAATCTATGGCGGCTTGGGATTGACGTAATTGTTGCCGATAATACTGTGCAGCTTGCGCCATGACTTGATATAAATCGTCAAATGCCGTGATTGAGGTGGGTGCTGAGCCTTGCTCATACACCACCTCCATGCCAATTCTGGAAGCCAATTCATGCACGGCCTCAACAAAGCTGAGACGCGCATAATTCATAAGAAAACCTACCGCACTACCCGAGGCACCACAGCCGAAACAGTAATAAAATTGCTTATCGGAACTGACGGTAAAAGAAGGCGTTTTTTCGTTATGAAAAGGACAACAGGCCGTAAAATTTCGGCCCGCTTTGCGTAGCGACACATAACTATCAATTAAATCAACAATGTCAACACGAGTTATTAACTCATCGATAAAACTGCGAGGAATGCGTCCAGTCATTTTCTATTTATTAAGGGGAATGTTACAAGGGAAGATAGGAAAGGGGAAAAAAACTAACCCCTTTTTTATATCTTGGACTTCGGACAAATTTGTTTAGAGGTTCAGTGGTTCAGAAATTCAAGAGTTCAGAAGAAAAGGAGAAAAGGTGTGTTGATGAATTTGACAAGCCTATTGATACCGCGAAGTACCCCAACATTTACCCCAACAATCACTTTTCAGTTTGAACAAAAGGTGTCAAATATCAACAGGCATTTGAGAGTTTTAGCCAAGATTGGCAATAATACTCAATATTCACGTTTTTTTCATAACACACTAATTTAGCTAGCCAATTTTTTCAATAACCTCTTGAAATGACGTTAATAATAGTTATTAATGCCAAACCATGAGTTAGTGTGGCAAAGCACTGTTGGGCTACGCTTTGCATTGATAATTTCCACCTAACACTGGTTCATTGAGTTATAGGTTTTTATCACGTTTCTGGGTTCAAAATTTTCAGTAATTGCTTGATTATTAATGATAAAACGTAACTACTCAGCACCGAAGGGGCGAATTATTATAGCCTCTTGCAAAACCCCAGGTACAGTTTATGATTTAAAGCCCTTTCTGGGCGCATTAAAAAGGTTCCCAGGGCGCAGCCCTGGGCTTTAATAAAGCGCCCAGAAAGGGCTGAGTAGTTACGATAAAACTTTAAAAACTTTAAACGATGTTGATATAGAAACCCAAAAATCTCACTGGAAAGATATTCAGAAAAATATTCAGGGCAAAACCACAAAGCATTCCAAAACTGATAAGGTTTCTAACTGAAATTATTATTGCTGTAAATAATCCTGTGATAGAACCCTAACATATTTATTTCGTTCATCCCCTCTATCGATGGATGGGACTTGCAACAAAATCACGGAAAAATATCTGAAAAACTATAGTGGGTTAGCCAATCAACACTTTTTTCACAAATTTGATAAGCAAAAATCAAGGATTTAGCGGAAGTCAAAAAAAAAATTGTCAAGGAAATGGCTTTTGACATCAAACTAAGAGTTATTTATTTAAAAACATGAACCCCAAAACCTGAGGCGTATAAAGTATCTATGTCACCAAAGCCCAAAATTCAATCCTATAACTCACAATTCACTGAATAAAATAATAACAACTTTATTTTTTATCTTGTTGATAAACAAACCGTTTGTTATAAAAAAAGTATTTTTCATGCCATATTCTCTTTATGGTTATTTTAGAGAACACTATTTTCAAAGAATAACATCCCACTTTTGTGTATTGTTGGGATGATTAAAAATAACTGTGGAGCCTCTTGCAAAACTCTTGAACAGAAACAATAAAACAATCACTTATGAATAGATATTAGTATGGAATCTTGTTGGCGATTTATTGTTGGTGCGTCAAAGTTTTGCAAGTACCTCTTTATGATAAATATTTTTAACTTATTATCAAGCGAATGGTGAGCTATAGCTTTTCTTATGAATGAAATATTGTAACGAACGAAGCGAGAAAGGGCTGTAAAGCGTCAGTCTCGATTCCGATTTGTCTGAAAGGGTTAGCCCCACCCGAATAGCCCCGCTCGAATAGTCCCTTTTACCTTTTTTACTGACTTAAACGTTGTTTGATTGTCATACTGAGTACCTTCATATCGACCCGCCCTTGTACCTTGGGCTTGAGAACCCCCATAACTTTACTCATCTCTTTAACGGAACTTGCTCCCGTTTCTTTCATGGCAGTTTCAATCAAGCCAGCCAGTTCAGCTTCGCTTAAAGGTTGTGGCATATATTCTTGTATCACTTTTATTTCAAAGGCTTCTTGTTCGGCCAAATCTTGGCGGCTGGCCTTTTCATACTGTGCCATTGAATCGCGCCGTTGTTTGAGCATTTTCTCCAGCACGGCTATCACTTGCGTATCATCCAAACTGATACGTTCATCAACCTCCCGTTGTTTAATCGCAGCAGTAATCAAACGTATCGTGCCCAAGCGTTGTTTGTCTTTGGCACGCATGGCCGCCTTCATGTCTTCTTGAATTCTTTGTTTGGGAGATTCAGACATAATGCTTTTTCCAATTGTACTCACCTTGAAGGCGAGCCATAGTCAAATGGTATCGATTCAGCTAAAAGGAACGCTCTCGGCGCAACGTATCACGAAAGCGTTTTTTCATGTGCCGTTTGACAGCAGCGGCAGCTTTACGTTTACGGACGGTGGTGGGTTTTTCGTAAAATTCACGACGATGGACTTCGGCTAAAATCCCGGCTTTTTCACAAGCACGTTTAAAACGACGGATAGCAATTTCAAAGGGTTCATTTTCTCTCACACGAACTTGGGGCATTAAAACGTGACCTCCATTTAAAATGGTAAAGTGGAAATGCAAACCGCGCATTATAATATTTCATTGACTGATTAGTAAAGTACACGACAGTGTTGAAAGGGGAAAGGGACTATAGTTTTTCAGTTTTTAGTTGTCTTACTTTAACCCAAATATTTCACAAACCCGTTGAAATTTATTATAATTTTTTGATTTATAAGTTATTTAATAAAAAAAGGGTTCCGGAAATAATTTTCGCTGGTACGCTGTTTTTGTAAGAATATTCGGTTGAGTCATCCACGAAATCGTTTTTCATCCGTCAAATCCTAAAAAACGAGCCACTACCAAACATATTAATTACCAATTACCAATTTTATTATGCTTATGGTGGCAAAAGTGCAATGGTCAAAAGGTAATGGCACGTTTGAAGATATTGTTTCAACAAACCTAAACACCGGAGTCCAAGTTTTAACTATGGGGTGTACAAACTCAAGTTTGGCCCCTAATACATTGCTTAAGTAAGTGTCATTATATTTATAGGGACTATTGGTCAAAAAAGGGGGGGTGAAAAAACCAAGAGATCAAATAAATTCGAGTTTTGCAGTGTTTAAGCGGGGGCAGGGATCGAATTTTAATATTATTTTCTAATAGCGAATAACGAATTTTGAGCGACGAATGACTTCCGTGCAATAACCGAGTCATTTCATTATATTTCAGTAAGCATATAAACATCCTAAATGATTTGTAAACCAAATCAGAGAAAAAATTATCGAAAAAATTTACAACTCGTTTAGGAACACTATATTAGGACTTACGCATTGATAAACTCTATTTTTTGTTTTCATGATAAATATCATATAGTTATGAAAATATTTGTGGTTTTTTTTCAACACAGAGTTCACGGAGTACCACAGAGCCACACAGAGTTTAAGATTTTTTTCTCTGTGAAACTCCGTGTAACTCTGTGTTTCGTTGAAGATTTAAAAAATGATAGGTGGTAAGTCCTATATATACAAAAATTGTTGAATTTTATGTCACGATACATCAACATAAAATTTTTATTAAAAATTAGGCACTTGCAAAACTCGAACCAGTTTCTTGGGAATGGGGTTCGCGGCTAAAGTATTTTGGGCACAAAAAATATTTTGTGCACAAAAAATAAGAGCAAATTGGGAATTAAACAAATTAAACATGATAAATCACTCAGATTTTGGGATTCAATCTTTTCAATAATATATTTAAATAAGTTATATTGTAAATCAAGTAGTTATTTAAAAACAGGAACGCCGAAACGTGAGTAAATAAAAACAACAAATAAATTAATTAATAAAATCTCATATAAAATGAACCATTTCACATTCCCTAAATTTGCAAGAGGCTCAATAAATATTACACACTATTTGTGATTTAAATAATTTGGTTTTGATATTCTATATTCGAGAACAGACAAGTATTGATTGATGTCACAGCCCTAGCAGCCTGTCAGAAAATACCGCTAAAGTTTTGTACAACATTTATGATTATTATAACTGCGTTAGGTAACTCCCAAATAATAATATACTAGGGTTCTATTTCTCCCCCAGGTTGCCTTAAGGCTATTCACATTCAACCCCTTCGGGGTTGATAGGTGATTTAGAATTTTTCTGGTAGGTTAATTTTTTGGAGTTACCTTAATAATCAATGAGTTAGTTGATTAATTTGACGGGCGGCTATCGTTTTTCATAAATTTCACAAGCCGTGACGGATACCATCCCTTTTCAGTGTGGTATCCATGAAGCTATTATCAAAATATCTATAGCAGCGTTAATGTCATCAAAGGTGTTATGGATGACTGGCGTTTGAATAGTTGCCACCACCGGCTAGGAACGATAGCTGCGACAACCGATGCCTTAAGGGGTTACATAAGATTCCGGTTGTCGTAAACATTACCATGCGTCAGTGCCGCTAGTAAAGTTGGAAACCTAACCACACAAATAAAGGGTAAACAATTATTCACCGGGAGTTAAACGTCAAAACGTAGGGATCAATTAACCGCTTCACTGCATCCAGCATGAATGGTGAATGCAGCGAAACTAATTAGTCCCCTACAAACTGCCCTAAGGCGATAGCGGGAAAATTAATATACCCGTAGATAAACCCATTTTTTTGAAAAAACTTGGTTTATTATAATGAAGTGTGGGTATTTTATTTAAATACAACCGCCTAACCGCCCAAAATTATTCCACTGGATTCACGACTCGCCCCATAAACAAGATACTCCCAGACGAATTGTGACGAATCAAGAAGATAAAGGGATGATCCGCACGGAATATGGGTGTGGGTGGTGGCAAACCTCTTGTGCCAACAAACACAGCCGTTGCAGCGGCAGCCTCAGTCCCTTTTTCATTGACATCCACAAAGGCTTTATGGATGATCGACTTAATGTACAGTTCCTTCGTCCCATCCATACCAGAAAAGTCAGCATCATCATTAAACGCATCGGGCATCCCCATGTTTTTAAGGGTTTTGGATAACTCAAACCCAGTGCTTACCTTGAATTTAGGCAAAAATACCTTCACTTTCTTCCACTGTAAACTATCTAACCATTCATCAAGGTTTGCCGGATTGAGCGATTCTTCCAGTGCCGCTAGTCCGTCATGTTGTTTCGGAAGTAGGATAATCATGGAGAGATTATTCTTGTCGTAGGAGATAGGAAGTTCAAAGGGATCCTTTTCCTGACGATTTTCGGCATAAGGAAGTTCAAGCACCCAAAGGCTGTCATGTTCCTCGTAGCCGAAATAGCTCTTCTGATTCATCATCGGAACCTTAATACTGTTCCCTGAAGTCATCAAAAACGGCTGCTTTGTTGTGTTGCTCTTCTCAAAAGGGCTTGCCCAGTTACCTTTGAAGTAAATGGCATTGACAAGGACAAGGCGAGTCAGAGAATTGAGAATGCCTTGCGGTACAATATTCTTGATTTTATGACGAGTTTTATCCTCTACCCAAGCGTTGATCTGTTTGCGGATGGCTTGGTATGCGGTTTCAAAGTCAACTTCTTGCAGTGGCGCTTTGTAGTAGTCCTTTACCGCATTTTTAAACTTCTTTTGAAACATGCCCCCTTTTTGGCCCCACAATGCATTAGCAATGTTCAGCTCAATGTTTTTCTGAGCAGCATCATTGATCTGATCTTGCAGAAGACTAAAGGCCGGATGAAGTGCGGTTTGGCATTCAGGGAAATGTAAAACCTCAGACATTTGCGCTGCCGTTTTTTCTTTGGCACCGGCGTAAGTCATTGCGAGGGCAGTTGACACACTGTAAGGGGAGAAAAAAAGATTGCCGCTTTCAGCAGTTAGTTGGGCATAGAGCTCAAGTGCAAAGGTTGTGTTGCCCTCTACCACCGGATTAATCAGTCCATATTGCGTGTTGTCTCCGGTTTCGCAGCTATCTGCGTTTGCTGAAGATTGGCTTAACACCAAGAAAACACTAGAAAAAATCATTACCCATGAAATCATGAGTCTTTGTATCAGTTGCATCGGTTCACTCCTTATGATTGGCTAAAAATTGACTCTGACTCGCCCAAAAAAGTTTGGTCCCCATAAAAACTTAAAAAAATCAACGTTCTGCGATTTTACATAAAATTTTTCTGGGCATTGATGTGCACTCAAGAAAGATAATCAACTAAAACTTTAAAACTTGAGTGAATGGGAAATAGAAAATAGGGCTTAGCAAATAGTTAATTTTAAGTTGCAATTCCTAATTTGTCATTTCCAATCAAGTTTATGAGGGTGGCATTCCTATTTCCCAGGTAATCAATGTAACTTATTGATTTTACTAAACTGCCTGATAAATATTTAAAAATAAAGAAATCAATCAGTTATAAAAATAACCGTTTTTTGGGAATGCGTCCGTTTATGATTTTATAGTCCTCCAGAATTTTATTTATCGTTTTTGGTAATGATTTGCCGTTTTTTAAGCAAAAAAAACTTGAACTGTGATGCGAATGGGTAATGGGTAATCGAACAAAATGTTGAACCAATTTAAACGGTGTGTTGTGTTGATAGGGTAGATTATACTGTCCACCGTTACAATTTGCGCTTTTGCCCGCTCGAAAAATCCCCAATATCGCATTTTGTTGAAGGAATAAAATGCTATAGACATATTTAGTCTCCTTTAGGAGACTTGAGCTTTCAGACAACTGCTTTCGCGCCAAAGTTTTTGCACGCAAAAACTTCTTTGCTACAAGCTGTTGACTGTTAAATTAAAAAAAAGCGCAATTTATGAAGATGCTAAGGAACTGTACATAAATAACTTGCTCATTTTATTTATAAAGTATATATAAAATCAGTAGGTTATATAGATAATGAAAGCAACTTATTTTTGCTCGGTTACGAAGTACAGTAGCGCGTAATCCATCAAATGGTGGCTCATGCTAAGGCTGCTACAAAGTCCCTTACTATGTTCAACATGAATTTGACCATTGAATAACAGAAAAAGTCTTTTTAATTCAAATTGTGTTCCAATAGGGTTGAATATAATAGGTTTATTAAATACTTAAAATCAATAGAGTTTCTATCAATTTAACGTAACTAATTGATTTAATTGAAGTTAGCATTTACACGCCTGTCATAAAATCAAGCACTTAAGATTAAATCGGTATAATGTATAATACCTAAAACCTATTACCTTCACCGCCAAAAAACGTTTCTGAAAAATTATACTTCACTCCCTTGAAAAGGGTGATAATATGAAGGGGTTATGGTTCATTTTTTGAAGATTGATCAAAGACATTAAGCCACTTCTTCCTCAAAAAAATAAATCCGTTAAATCCGGAAATAAGTTGTACTTTAGTATGTGTGCAATTTATGTCATCAAAGTTAAAATCCAAACCAATATTTTGGCGATTTTAGTGTCCATTCAGAAACGCCACACTAACGGCATGTTATTTTTAGCAAAGCTCAATAAATACTGTTGGTTATCAACGTTTTAAGATTTAGGACTGAAATCGAAATAACACGGGAGTCAAGTTTCCTAATGGACACTATTTAGGCAACTCCAACGAAATACTGTGGAAAACGCGAATATCAGGGAGTTGAAACTGGTATTTTTTATTATTTGGGAGTTGCCTTATTAAATCAGTCCTTTAAATCCCACTTGTCCACATTTTTTGCCCGCTAATCGGCAAGCATGGCTCAGTGCTGTCGCCAAGTCTTGTTGGTGGCATAAACTATCAAGAATACCGGCGTTAAAAGTATCCCCAGCACCAAGCGTATCCACTACTTGCGGGGGGGGAAAAGCGGGGCTGTATAGCAGCGTTCCGTTTGTTTCTAACGCATAACCCCCTTTTGTACCCCATGCACAGATAAGGCGAGCTTGGGGTGCTTGTTGCTGCATCGCTTGCAAAAATGTGGCACCGTCAGTATAGGCATAGTGTTGGGCAAAGACTTTTGAAAATAATAACACCTCAACCTGAGTAAACAATTGTTCAATCTGGGAACGGGGCTTTTCTACTTCTAGCGAAATGGGGAGGGCGGGGCAAACTTGCCGGGATCGCTCTAACATGCGGGCAGTCTCGGCGACGTTGCGTCCCTCAAAGTGTAACCAGTCTAAAGCGGAAAGGTTAATAGCCTCAAAATCAGCAAAGTTAAATTCAGGCACGTCGCGGTAGTGAACAATGGTGCGAGAGCCATTGCACTGGTTTAAAATAATATAAGAGGTAGGTACTTTGCCCTGAGATTCGACTCGGCAAGCACCGATGTCAATCGCATAATCTGCCAAGTCTTCCAAAATTCGCTGTCCGTCTGGCTCGTCCACCCAGACACCGCCCCAAGTGCAACAGTGTCCCAATTGGCTTAACACGACTAGGGTATTAGTTGCATTGCCGCCCCGACAAACGCGCTGGTTTTGAGCGCGTACTTCAGCATCTTCTTCAGGGTAGCCGTTTACGGTATTGATAATATCTAGGGTGGCGATACCAATGCCTAAAATTGAAGCCATTTCTTAACAAATGTTTGATGTTAATGAGCTTTTTGCTTTGGCAAAAGGGTAATAGCTTCACTATCAAGTCTGGCGCTGGTGTTTATTACAAGTCATTAGAGCCTCTTGCAAAACTCTTTTTCAGGCAAAAGTTTTTCTCCGAAAAACATTTGCCTGAAAGGCTAAAGTTTCGCGAAGCGAAACTTTAGCCTGAAAAACATTCCCCAGGTTTTACCTTTTCAGGTAAAAGTTTTTCTAGAAAGCAGCAGCACCGCGAGGCTCGGTGTATGCACAATACAATTAGTTGCCCCAAAGTGCCCAAAAAACGGTAAGGCCTAAATCCGATTGGTTTTTCCCAAAATCGGATTTCTTTTTAAGATATTGAAAACCCCCAGCAAAAACTTTTCTAGTAATATAAACTGGAAAAAATCAGGAAAACGCAGAGCCCAGAAAACCAAGGGGCTCTTCTTCACAGCTATATTTATTGATGATAAAAATTTTTACCTGAAAGTTTTTTTAGAAAAACTTTAGCCTCGAATTCAAATTCAACCCTGTAGGGGTGAAACTCGGTTTCACTCAATGAATCGACAATCAACCCCTCCTGCGGGGTTGCCCCAGGTTTCCTTAAGGCTATTCATTTTTAAACTCTCAACCCCAAAGGGGTTTTCAGGCAAAAGTTTGCTAGAAAAACTTTTACCTGAAAAGGTGTCAACCTGGGGTTTTGCAAGAAGCTCATTATTTTGATAATGTCACTTTTCAATCATCATGCTGTTTTTTCGTACAAGGTTCACTTGAAACGAATGATAATATGATCGAGGCAAAAGTTTGCGGAGCAAACTTTTGCCTCGATCATTGTCAAGTTATTATTAACGGACATAAAATTTCTCATCCCTATAATAAACCATGATTGAAAATCTCCTTTAACCTATTACTGATACCTATTACCCGTTTTGCATGTTTCTCGTTAATGTAAATAACTCATGTTACGCACACAGCTCGATCGAGAGTCAATCGGGGCAACCATATTCGAGGCAAAAGTTTTTCTAAAAAAACTGATTCCGAGAAAGGATTGCCCCTACAATCTCTCAATGTAGGGGCAATCCCTTTGCGGTTGCCCTTTCAGCAAACATCATCATGGTATGGAACTTAGCCTTTATTGCACAACTCATGACTTCAAGAAGCAATGTGCGTAACATCAGTAAATAAATAGAAATTTGGGAGCAAGGCTCAGTATCTCACGTTCAACATATCCTCCACACCAGAAAAATTTATAAATAAATGACTAAAAAATTTTTCTGGTAGCAAACTTGCTATTATCTTTAATTATCAATCAAAAACTTAAACTGGGTGCCATAAATGTCGGACAGATACTGAGTTTGGATAAAATTGCGGAACACTTTTTGCTTATCAACCCATTTGAACACTTTTTTTTAATTAATCATGTGGACTTTTATTTGATAATCAAGTTTTTTGATCCTGTCATGTCAAAATGATGTTACTGGTTAGACGGATGAAAGGCGAGGCCTTTATGTTGTGCCTTTAACGTCTTGATAAGTGTTTGAATTTTAATAGGATGGGGGTGGGTGCGTTGTTAGAACCTTACCATGCTCTATAGACATTCAGAAATTGGTAGTGGTGCAATGTGGGTGATGGAGTCCAAACTTTAGTTTGGTAAGCCCAGCCTTCCTTGCGTTTGGGCTCCTAAAAACACCCACATTTCAGGACTACCCAGAAATTTAGGGCAAAACCGCTTTTTAAGCCTTCCTTCAAAAGCACTGAAAATTATTTACCTATTGCCTACCCATTCATTGTTATCTATAGATTTTCAGAAAAATCACTTCACGTAACGGATGCTATCCCTTTTCGGGATAGTATCCGTTAGCTTCGACTTGTGAAATTAATTATCTGAACATCTAAATTACCCATTACAAGTTTCTCCCCAATTTGAAATAACAATAAGTTAATTTAATTACGTGAGTTCGGCGTGATTTTTCAATAAGGTAACTCCCATATGACCCCGGGCAACCATAAAGGATTGCCCCTACGAGCCGAATCTTGTAGGGGCAATCCGTCGCGCAAGCCCCTGGTATTTTTTGGGAGTGACCTAAGTTAATAAATACTTGTTTAATCAATAACTTATATGTAAATTATTGATTATAATATGTTTTGTTAATACAATTATGTTATTTTTATAAGAGTAATTAGCCGCTTTTCACAGACTTTTTGTTTTCTGTCGCTGCAATATGACAAGATATGAAAAGAGCGTCGTTTTTAATTGTAATTAGCCGCTTTTCACAGACTTTTTGTTTTCTGTCGCTGCAATATGACAAGATATGAAAATAGCGTCGTTTTTAACTTCTTGATAAAAAGAAGAATAGATACAATCAATTGATTATATTCGATAATTGTATAACTCTTTTTAAAGTCAAACTCACGTTAATAATTAAAGCAAAAATTGTTCCAATTATTATTGGTGCCAAAAAAAATAGTGCTTGGACAACATCTAATATTTTGATAGTTCATTTCGTTTGATGGATAATTTTTGTTATGGTCAAATAGTTAAGATTTCTCACTAAGTCAAATGACACTTAAGCAAAGATTTCAAACTCAAGTCGAAATGACACTTAAGCAAAGGAAAATAGGAATATTGGTCACCAATTATTGATAATTATTAATTGGTATCATTAATAATTTTTTGAACCATTACCCTTCTGTCCATTCACGTTGTCCAATTGAATAACCCCGGTGTTGGAAAGTCCCGTGATGGGATTTGCAGTCAGATGACATCTGAACGACCAAATTGTAAGATAGTATTTAACGTTGAGATTTATATAATGAGGTTATTTATGAATAGATGTGTCAAACTTTATACCATGGCAACCATTTTTATGGTTTTAACAGTGTGTTTGTGCTTTTGGGGACAGTGCGCCTTGGCTGATGACTCTTCTTCGTTCACACCGGTTTCCACAATTTTACCAGATATGCTAGATGTGCCTAGTAGTGTATTGCGCACCCTAAAGGGGCATAGACGTAATGTGACTTCAATTGCCTTTAGTCCTGACGGCGAAATCCTTGCTTCAGGTAGCGAGGACGAAACCATCAAGCTGTGGAAAGTCAACACCGGCAAAGTACTGCGCTCTTTTAGAGCACATAATTTTTGGGTAACCGCTATCGCTTTCAGCCCGGATGGAAAAACGCTTGCGTCAGGCGGTGAGGACAAAACCATTAAACTGTGGAATGTGCATAACGGCAAGGCACTGCGAACTCTGCGAGGGCATAAGAATTCTGTGACTTCTCTCGCCTTCAATTTTAATGGTCGTCTCCTCGCCTCAGCCAGTTGGGATAAAAAAGTCCATTTGTGGCAGGTAAAAACGGGCCGAAAAATACGCACACTGACAGGACATAGGCGCAATATACCTTCTGTTGTTTTCAGTCCCAAAGGCAATATTCTCGCTACAGCCAGTTGGGATAAAACCGTCAAGTTGTGGAACGTGCGTGATGGTAAAATACTGCACACTCTGAAGGGGCATAGAAGTTGGTTGAATACGGTTGCCTTTAGCCCTAATGGAAAAACTCTTGCATCAGGGAGCTTAGATCGAACTATCCGGTTATGGAACGTGAAGACGGGCAAAAGAATTCGCACCCTAAAAGGACATAAATCAGCCGTGATGTCGGTTTCCTTCGGCCCGAAAGGAAAGATCTTAGCTTCTGGTAGTTTAGATAAAACGGTCAGATTATGGGATGTAAGTACGGGCAAAGCACTTCGTACCTTAAAAGGACATTGGGGCCACATTGTGTCGGTGGCTTTCAAACCCAATGGAAAAGGGATCCTTGCCTCGGGTAGCGAAGATAAGACGATTAAGCTGTGGCAATAGGGGTTTATTAATTAAGTTTAATAATTATCATTTTTTTTTATCAAAAATGTTCCTCAAGCAAATGTCAAGGTATGATTCGTATGGATGAACGCGAATATCAACAAGCCCGCGAAAGGCTCAATCAATGCCCTTGCCCTTATGAAAAAGCGATTCTCAGTAGCCGTTGTGCCTGTGCAAAATGCCAACGTTTGAATATTGCAGAACGTGAAGCCGCAGCCTGTGTGTCTCCAACAGCGCAAGAACGGTGCGTTGCGTTGCTTGAACAGTTATACCAAAATGCTCGTTTTGCTTTAAAACAGCCACGCTTGGAGGGGCCACAGCCTCACAGTAAGGCGATGAAAGTTCAATGCGGTGGTTTATTTGGCTTAGTTGCCGTGTTATTTTCTGAACGCGCCGAAGTTTCCCGAGTGGAGAATATTGACGCTTTGGTGACACAGGCGCTTTCGACGTTTGGTGAGTTGAAAAAATTGCCCTATCAGGAAATTGTGAAATTTATCAGCAATTATCAAGTGCGTGCTAAACGTTCTCAACAGTAATGGACTGAAAAAGGGTAATGGGTAATGGCATCTAATATCCACAGATTATCACACTGATTTTGGGGATAGCTTAAAAATCAACATGGAATCTGGGTTTTGGACAAGATTTTGCTTGTATAAGAATCCTCCTTAAACATGTAGGGAATTCACCAAAATTCTTGGCTCAAAGGGTTTTCTCCTGAACTTTTAACGTCGCGTTAAAATTTGAGACATGATTATGAACACCTTACCCATTAGTAACAGCAGAGCCACCCGCGCCGTTAAGCGGATAATTCTATTGACACTGCTTTCTTTCTTAATAGCCGGATGCTTTGCACCGGCGATTGTGGCTGAAAAAAATCATAGATGTCAATTAGTGACAAAAAAGTTAAAGCTGACACTATCTGAAGAAGGCACTGATATATTAACTGGGACGTTTTCGTCACACGGTTGTCAAACCCCTGAATGCCTACTCATTGCTTTAGGAGCCGTTGCTGTTTCTGCGGCTTCACTGATCGTTTCGGGAAGTATTGTCGTTATTGGAAATACCATTCACTGGATAGAAAAACAGGGAACATGTGAAAACTAGGATGACTCAAACCGTTGTGAGAAATTATTCCATAAAAGCCATTGGCGGAAAAACGGTTCAGTCAACAGCTGATCTCATTACATGGTTTAAACAGCTATTTAGCGATTGATTTTTAACTGAAAAGCCCAAGTTTATTGATGATGTCCAAGAACAATATTGGATGTTTGCCAAAATCACCACGTTTATTAAACCTCATAAATTTGGCAAACCGGTTTTTGACTAGGTTTCAAGGCTAATATTTTTATGCACATTTTTATGCACAAAAAATTTAGCCTTGAAAATTTTTGGAAGTGTTTTATCAGTTATCAGTGTTCAATTGATAATGAGTGCCTGAACGAAAAACCCTGAGCGATAGTGTCATTTCTACAACATCGACAACAAAATATTAACACGTTGATTCAACAAACTATTTATTGAGCTTTGCTCGAAATAACACAGATGGTTTTCATCCAGGCACTCATTAGCCATTTTTTTCATTTCTCCTTTTAATTCTACTTTGTGACATGACAGCTAATTTATTGTATTGATTTTGCCAGTCTTGACTGATTTTGCTGATTTTGTATAAATCAATGAGTTACGTTAAATGTGACAAAGTAGAATTAATTGATAACTGATTTCTACGCAAAATTTTTGGCGTTGAATTGATAATTGATTTAAAGCACCCCTTGACATTCTTGTATTCATTCGTATAAACTTGCCCACCATTTTGTAACACTTATTAATTTATCAAATTCATCACGGGATATACCACCCTCATTAAGAGCAATGACAATGCATCAACAACAATATATTCATTTATAGCCTTCCAACCCGCGGCTGGAAGGCACAACTGTGGTTGTCTGAAAGTCTGATGCTTGTATATTTCCCGTGCTGGCAAAAAAAACCTAGCTGACAACTGTTGGCTAGGTTTTTTTTTGTGTTAATGATTTACCCCCCTGTCAGTTGAGTTGAGTACAACCAATCCCGGAAAAAAACGAATGAAAGTTTTGCATAACGTTCAACATCAATTTGCATGACATCAATCCGTTTTTTCCGTTAATCCGTTGTACTTCTCGTATATGAAATAAATAAGGAAATATTATGCCAGTAAAAATGGTTTTAGAGAAAGGCAAGGTACCGGTGAAAATTTACACCGAAGAGGTAGACTCCCACGCCCTTGATCAGTTGACAAATATCTCCCAATTGCCTTTTATTCATAGTCATGTCGCCGCTATGCCCGATGTGCATATTGGTATCGGTGCCACGGTTGGTGCTGTCATTCCAACCAAGGGGGCAATTATTCCCGCCGCTGTTGGCGTGGATATTGGGTGTTTTGTCGGTGAAACTAAGGTACCGCTACTTGATGGTACACAGGCAACGCTTAAAGAATTGGTTGAGCGTGGTGGCGAATATTGGGTATACGCTATTGACAAACACAAAAAAATGACGGCTGCTAAAGCAACTGCGAGATTGACGCGCAAAAATGCCCAATTGATGAAAATTGTGTTGGATAACGATGAAGAAATTTTATGTACACCCGATCATCAATTTATGTTGCGGGAGGGTGGATGGTGCGAGGCAAAAGATTTGCTGCCCCAAATGTCTCTGATGCCATTTAAATCCCCCCTAACCATTTCGCAAAGTGGGGAATCGCTAACCAATCCGACACTATCGCGACGCGGTGTTAGGGAATATTTTGATGTCCCCGCCGGCAACCACAAGGTTAAATTTGTTGAACACCTTGAACAATGGGAAGATGTTTACTGCCTGACGGTGCCTGAGTATGAAAACTTCGCGCTGTCAGCCGGGGTGTTTGTGCATAATTGTGGTATGAATGCAACACGCTTATCGCTTAAAGCCAGTGATTTGCCTGATAACCTGAAACGTGTGCGGCTAGCGATTGAAGACGCAGTACCGGTGGGATTTGCCAGGCACAAATCGATATACGCCAAAAATTCAACGATTAAGAGCCTTGATAAAGTGTTCGACAAAAAAATTATTGTTAAACATCCTGTTATCACTAAAATGTTAAAAAAACCGTACCAAACTTGGACACAACAGTTAGGCACTTTGGGCGGTGGCAATCATTTTATTGAATTATGTCTGGATGAAAATCAAGAAGTTTGGATAATGTTGCACTCAGGTAGTCGGGGTATCGGCAATGTCATTGGGCGTTATTTCATCAACTTGGCTAAAAAAGACATGGAAAAACATACCGCGCAATTGCCCCATCGTGACTTGGCTTATTTTAAGGAGGGGGCAAAACATTTTGATGATTACGTGGAAGCGGTGCATTGGGCGCAAGAATATGCGTTGTGCAATCGGCGCGAAATGATGCGGTTGATTATTGAAGCACTGCGTAAACCACTGCCACCGTTTAACATCACTAAAGAGGCTATCAATTGTCACCATAATTATGTCGCGATAGAAGAACACTTTGGCGAACAAGTTTATCTGACTCGTAAAGGTGCTATTCGGGCTGGCGACGAAGAATTGGGCATTATTCCCGGCAGTATGGGGGATAAATCCTATATTGTGCGCGGCAAGGGCAATCCCGAATCTTTTTGCTCATGTTCACATGGTGCGGGACGCAAGATGAGTCGCACCGAGGCGAAACGCCGCTTTAATGCCGATGATATGGAAACACAGACGCAAGGTGTCGAGTGTCGCAAGGATAAAAAAATCGTTGACGAGATTCCGGGGGCTTATAAGTCCATCGATGAAGTCATGGAAAACCAAAATGACTTGGTAGAAGTCGTGCATACCTTAAAACAAGTGGTTTGTGTTAAGGGTTAGTTTTTCGTTTTTACTGCGAGTACAGCGGATTGACGGAATAAACTGATTTTTTTACATCTAGTACAACGCATTGAAGGAATCAACAGATTAGTTAAATGATAAGTGATAGGTTCAAACCTCGGGTTAATAACAACAACACGTTCTAAGTTAAGAAATCTGATTTTTTGGAAAAATAGGATTTTTCCCGACAGCAGATTGGCAATAACTTCATTGTTGAACACTACCAACTAATTGTTTTTGTTTATAAAGTGCGTTAAAAATCCTATTTATTCGAGAAATAGGATTTCTTATAATGTTAATTAATATTAAGGAATAAAATTATGCCAACAATCAAACTGAGAAACCCAATTGCTCGCGCGCCCATTCTGCGAAAAGGTGGCGCACATGTCAAAAGCAAATCTAGCCAACGCACTCAAGTCAAAAGAGACATAAGGCGAAAAGTGGACGAATGGGAAAGTGGCAAGAGTCAGTTTCGGCTGACTTAGGCTATTCATTCATTCATTCACTCGGTGAAAATCCTGAACGACGTTTTGAAACATCAACATTCAATGAGGACAAATCATGTTACTAGACACGCTTACTAACCTTGCTTTAAACATTAAAACGGCTGTTGATTTTTTGTGCAAAAATATCAATAGCCTTTTTAAAGAAAATAATAAAAACCAACAGTTTAAACAAATCATTGTACATTTAGGTAGCCTCCGACACCCACTTGAACAATTATCAAATAATATTTTGTACGCGCAAAATCTACAAGTGATACAAAATATTACCCAAACTCGTCAGGTTTCTAACTTATTAAGACAGCAAGGTAAATGTAAAGACGATGGTTTGATTTAACATAACTCATTGAACTTTTCGGGTTTCCCCGTCAAAGCCTAATGCCATTAACTTGATAACGTCATATTATCATTCATTTCAGGCGAGCCTTGTACGCAAAAACTTTATTCTGATTGAGGAGTACAAGGCAAACTTTATCATTCGTTTCAGGCGAACCTTGTACGAAAAAACTTTATTCTGAGACAGGAGTACAAGGCGAACCTTGTACGAAAAAACTTGGTTCTGAGACAGGAGTACAAGGCGAACCTTGTACGAAAAAACTTGGTTCTGATTGAAATGTGATCGAGGCAAAAGTTTGCGGAGCAAACTTTTGCCTCGATCACTGTCAAGTTAAGTTGAACAACAGATTCCAACACTGCTGTTGAACTCTGGTGTTTAAGTTGACATTGATGCGCTGACGTGGGAACCCATTTTAACTTTACGGATAGCATTCCTTCTCAGGGATGCTATCCGTTATGGGTTACAACATGAAAATGTACATTCTGATAAAAGACAGCGTACCGCTTGGCATTGCTATGGTAGCAGCAGCTCATGCCTGTTTAGCCGCTTATCTTAAATTTAAGGACTCGCCAGAAGTTGAACAATGGCTTTCTGGATCATTTCGCAAAGTCGTGTGCAAAGTCACTGACGGTGAATTTGAAAAAGCTAAAGCATTTGAAGACGCGATTGTGTTGACAGAATCTGCACTTGATAATCAAGAAGTGGCTATTGCCTTTAAGCCCCGTCAAGAATGGCCTAAATCCGTTAAGTTTTTTAAACTGTATCAGTAACCAAGAATTATGGTCAATGTCTATACCAAAGCCTCTTTTGATTGAGGTAATGGGTAATGGGCTTGTGAGGTAATGGGTAATAAGTGCCTGAACGAAAACGCTTTGCCTCATTTTCAAATGTTCAACACACCAAGTAGCACAGAGCGATACAGAGCCTTCAATTTATCGGTAAAATCTCTGTGAAACTCTGTGAAACCCTGTGTTCTCTGTGTTGAAAAATATTTTTATAAATTTAAAGGTGCTGAAAAACGTTTTCGTTCAAACACTAATTAATTAATTAGTTTTTACTTCACAATTCACTTTACAACAGATACTATCCCGAAAAACCAAGGGATAGCATCTGTCACGGTTTACGTGAAAAACGAGAGCATGAAAAAATGACTAAAAGTTACGAAAGTTACGATGCAGCTGATATAGAAGTCTTAACGGGACTTGAACCGGTGCGTAAACGTCCCGGTATGTACACCGACACCACTCGGCCGAATCATTTGGCACAAGAAGTCATAGATAATAGTGTCGATGAAGCCATAGCAGGACATGCTAACCGGGTTGATGTTGTGTTACACGCTGATAGTTCTTTAAGTGTACGCGACAATGGGCGCGGTATGCCGGTTGATCTACATCCAGAAGAAGGGGTTAGCGGGGTAGAAGTTATCCTCGCTCGCCTCCATAGTGGGGGCAAGTTTTCTAATAAAAATTATCAATTTTCTGGGGGATTACACGGTGTTGGCGTGTCTGTCGTCAATGCCCTTTCTAATCAGTTAGAAGTCACCATTAAACGCAATGGGCACTTGTATCAAATGTCGTTTGCCAATGGCGACAAAACTTCAGAGTTGAGCGTGGTTGGTAACGTAGGCAAGCGCAATACTGGTACCACGCTCCGATTTTGGCCTAATCCAAAGTATTTTGACTCTCCGCGCTTTTTGGTGCCGCGTCTTACTCACATCTTACGCGCCAAAGCAGTACTCTGTGCTGGTTTAACGATTACCTTTGAAGATGAAAACACTGGGGATAAGTTAGAATGGCATTTTAAAGATGGGCTTACCACTTATTTGCTTGATAATTTGGGTGAAGTGGACAGTTTACCAGAGGCTCCCTTTATAGGCCATTTTGAAGGGAAGACGGAAGCGGTTGATTATGCGCTGATGTGGATACCAGAGGGAGAATTGTTGACAGAAAGTTATGTGAATTTGATTCCAACAACACAGGGTGGTACTCATATCAGTGGTTTACGCAGTGGCTTGTTAGAAGCAATGCGTGAATTTTGCGATTACCGGAGTCTACTACCGCGTGGTGTAAAACTAGCCCCCGATGATGTGTGGGAACGTTGCACTTATATATTATCGGTAAAATTGAAGGAACCGCAATTTTCTGGACAAACCAAGGAACGGCTGTCTTCGCGTGCTTGTGCCACCTTTGTTTCTGGGGTGGTACGCGATGCCCTTTCGCTGTGGTTGAATCAACATGTTGAAATTGGCGAAAAAATTGCCGAATTGGTGATTAGCCACGCCCAAAAACGTCTCCGTGCTGATAAAAAAGTGGTCCGTAAGAAAGCCACTAATGGGCCCGCTTTACCCGGCAAACTCGCTGATTGCAGCGTACAGGATGTCAATCAAACGGAATTATTTTTGGTGGAAGGTGACAGTGCCGGGGGTTCCTGTCGGCAGGCACGTGATCGAACTTTTCAAGCAGTGATGCCGTTGCGCGGTAAAATTCTTAATACTTGGGAAATTGATACCAGCCAAGTCCTCGCATCACAAGAGATACATGATATCGCCGTCGCCCTTGGAATTGATCCCGGTGGCGAAGATTTGAAAGACTTGCGCTATGGCAAAGTATGCATTCTTGCTGACGCGGACTCTGATGGGGCACATATTGCGACTTTGTTGTGTGCGTTGTTTGTTAAACATTTCACGAAACTTGTAGAAAAGGGACATGTTTATATTGCGACACCGCCACTGTACCGTATTGATGTCGGCAATACGGTGTATTACGCATTAAATGATGATGAAAAACAAGGTATTATAGATCGTATTGCGGCTGAAAAAAAACGGGGGAAAATCAATGTGCAACGGTTCAAAGGGCTAGGTGAAATGAATCCTTCGCAGTTGCGTGAAACCACGATGGCTATTGAAACGCGGCGGTTAATTCAGTTGACGTTAGATGAGCAAGAAGAGACTGACAAAATGATGAATATGTTGTTGGCGAAGAAACAGGCGAATGATAGGAAGGTTTGGTTGGAGAGAAAGGGGAATTTGGCGGTGGTTTGAGGGGAAAGGCGAAGGGGAAATAGACATTTTTCTTCGTTTCAAGCTTCATTCGTTTCAGGCGAACCTTGCACGAAAACAAGTGAAAAGAGAACCATGCTGTTTGTCATACAAGATTCACGCCCAGTTTCGTACAAGGTACGCCTGAAACGAATGACAACCTAACTCCTTTCCCCTTGAACCGATCCCCTTTCCCCTTACAACGGGGGATTGCATAAGTCCAGCCCTTTGTTGATGATGGAACCCATATCAACTTTGATAACAAACATAGAACCCGGTTGCAGTCCCTCTTGGTTTGGTGCAGTTCTCCAAAGTTCATCAATCACAGGGTAACCACGCGAACTGGCTAACCCGTTAATCGCGTAAGTTTGTTCACCAACACTGAATGTCACTATGCCCGGCGGAAAACATTCCAACTTGCCCTTTTGCACCGTGAAAGGCCATTTATTCCCATACTCTTGCTGAGTGATAAGAAGAGGCGGTTGTTGTCTGAGTCCAACAAGTTGCCTCTTATAATAGGCCAGTTTTTGTTGATACTTTTCGTTCTGTGGAAAGAGTTTCACCAAATTAGTGTATTCTATTATATGAGCTTCGAGTTGTGTTTGAGGTAGATATCGCAATCTCGCGAGTATTTTCTTTTCTTGAGATTTCTTCAGTCGGTATTTGGCGCGTTTAATGAGTGTTTGCAATTCAGGATGTCCGGCATACTCGGATTGACTGGCAACCTTGATAGCTTTTTGGTATCTACGCGCTTCTATCAGTTTTTTGGTTTGTTTGGCAATATTCTTAATAGCCCGCGCTTTTTTTGCATCTAAAACCAGTTTTTCTATCCGGCAATCAAATTCAATGTAAGGTGTACCTTTCTTGATAACCGGTTTATAAAAACCTTGTTTATACCAAGACCATAATTTTGCAACCTTTTTGTCAATTTGTTTTTTGGTTTTATCAGCCACTTTTCGCAGTGCTGGCACCTCCTTTAAAGGTGCAGCCATACGGTAGGCTTCTTGATATTTACCCGCCTTCAAAAGTTTAGGCACTTCTTTGAGTGCCATCTCAATTTGTGCTTGTTCCAGTTTTTTTCTCGCTTCAAAAACCAACTGTCTCAGTTGAGAATCGACTTCCACATAAGGTGTACCTTGAGTAATAACTTCTTGATAATCAGCATTATCATAAACATGCTGTAACTCGGCAAAGTATTTTTCACGTATGGCAAGATACGCTTGGTTTTTCTGTTGGAAGGCATCTTTATCAAGATACGCTCTCAATTTTTGCAGTTGTTCCTCATCTTCATAATCTAATCCGACGGTTTGTATTGAAAACTTGAGTAAAAATAAATTCTCGTTAGTTTCATACATTAACAAAACCGTTGCGATAGAAAGATTTAATAAAGCAACGATCACTTTGGTACTTAGAGGGTAATTGACATGAAGTTTTTTCCCAAGCAATTCATTCATGTACGGGGAAATCAAAATACCAGCCAAAACGAAAACAATGCCGATTTTCCAAAAAGTCCCTAACAGGACTAAACCAAAAACGATAAACCCAATAACAAATGCCCAATTAATAACTCGAAGTGCCTTTTTTAGGGCAGAGCGTGAAAATAATAAACCTTTGATACACAAACCTTTGATACCCCAAGGTTCAAGAAGAAACTTGGGATAGCGAAATAATTGTCTGGGTATTTTATTTAACCGTCTCCCCCAATGGGAGGCGCGTAAAAATAATATATCCTTAGAGAAACCAATTTTTTTGAAAATAGCGGAGATTGGTTTCTTGTCATTTTGAAGGGAGATTTTATTTAGCTGCATCGCCCTTACCATCGCTAAAGCCAAATTTTTTTTTAAAATAGTCATTTAAATCTCTCTTGTTTGAGCCTCTTGCAAAACTCTTAAACGTTCCCTAGGTTTGGCCTTTTCAGGCGAAACCTGGGGGGGGAAATAACCTGGGTTTGGCCTTTTTTTGTTTGTATTTAACCAAATCGGAAAACACTATAAGTATAGCTATAACAAATAAGTACAACTTCTTTCCGGAAAAAACGGATTGATTTTTTGGCAGCGCCCCAATGGGCAGTGCTGCCAATTTGTAGAATTTTTGACTACTACTTTGTGGGGCACTACCGATTTTTTTAAAGTGGATGTGTGGGTAAATATCTTCTCCAAAGCTTATTGAAATGAAGCATAACCTCTTATTTCATTTTCACCTTTAAAACGGGAGCGAAATCTAAAATGCAAAAAACCAGCCAAAGCACACCGATAAGTAAAATCAATATCGGTTTTCAGCATTGGCACACAGGACAATAATAAGTAGCCCGTTGCCCGATTTTCTGTCCAAGCACCGAATTTCCACACTGCACACAAGCGTTGCCGGCTCGTCCATATACCCGCAGCGCCTGTTTAAAATAACCGGGTTTACCGGCACTATCGGTAAAATCACGCAGCGTCGTGCCGCCCATTTCAATGGCAGCACTTAAGACTTGTTTAATCATATCAGCAAGACGTTGATAACGCACTAGGCTAATACTGCCGGCCGCACACGCCGGATGAATTCCGGCTAAAAACAACGCCTCATTCGCATAGATATTGCCCACACCTACGACGATATGACTATTCATGATGTAATTTTTCACCGCCACTCGCCGCCCTTGCGCCTTGTGGTGCAAATGTTTCCCGGTAAACGCGGCGGATAATGGCTCAGGGCCCAAGTTTATCAACAACGGATGATCGAGTATTGGGTCGCTTGTCCATAAAACACAACCAAAGCGGCGCGGATCGTGGTAACGTAAACACTGGCCGTGTGTAAATACGATATCGAGGTGGGCATGTTTTTTGGGTGGAGTATTAGAGGGCAAGACTTGTAGACTGCCCGACATCCCTAAATGAATTAAGACATGTCCAGCAGAACATTCAAACAATAGGTATTTACCACGACGATGGATTTGTTGTATTTGTTGATTAGGTAATATAACAGCCAGTATATCAGGAATTTGCCAACGCAGGCGTTTTTCACGCACAATCACGGTTTTAATGACTTTACCTTCTAAATGTAAGGTAATACCGCGCCGCGTGGTTTCGACTTCAGGTAATTCAGGCATAGGTCAACAATAAAAGGATTTTCGATTTTATATACTCACAGAGGTCACAGAGTGACACAAAGGAGGCTCTGGCAAAACTGGTAATAGGTTTGAGGAAATAGGTAATCATGGCTTTTGTCTAGGTATTAGGATATCTATGTCCTAAGAGCAATGATTTGCAATAAATGCCACCGATTTATGCCCGCGTTCTACTATTACCCATTCGAGGTAAACGTTTTTGCGCGCAAAAATGTTTGCCTCGAACTGTGGGTGGGTTTTGCAAGAGGCTCTTCGGTTTTTATTTGCATTCTGTTGATTATCATGTCAACATAATTAAAAAATACTCATTGTCAGTAAATAGAACAATTTTTCAACGACTTTATTTTCATCAGTTTTTAGAAAAAATGAACAAATATTATGTAAAAACGTTAGACTCATAAAGGCCCAAAAGGTTGCTCACTTCAGCCCAACTTGCGGAAAAATGGAAAAACGCTTTGGCACCCATTTTTTGATGTTGTAAAGCCCTCGCAAAAATTCTCCGATTGAATTAAACACAGATTTTAAACAGATTTTCGAGCTACTGATAATTGATTTCGACGCAAAATTTTTTCGCATCGCTACCAACTTTCGCTGCGAACTGATAACTGATTGTAGCTCATATATCAATCTCACGCCCTACAAAAAACGGTAGTCCCCAAAAAGTAGTGATATTCGATGTTCAAGTTTTTTACCACCCATTAGAACTACAAGGATTGTTTATAATAAAGGATAATAATTATAATCAAAGATTTTTCGACGGTTCGCGTTCTCTGTCAAGTGAAAATCCGTTTTTCACCCCCAAATCGGATTTCTCAACGTTAAAAATTTGACGGATTTCAAGTACGCTCAGTATCTCAATCCACCAGAGAGTTCAGAATCGAATCTAAATGATCTAATCCTTTCATAAGCAAATAATCTTTGTAGTTCGTGCGACCCGTTCACTGCGAAAGTAGCCTAATAAGGCTATATAAACAGGGGACTTAAGAGAAATCTTAAGGATAACTTAAATGATGTGTGCTTGAAAGTAAGCACCAGGCGTACAGCCGCC
>Ga0164315_10000526_pt1 | contig 26801 bp, 21 predicted proteins | sample GuaBasSedimGuay6_FD_113737 | JGI IMG/M metagenome (GOLD analysis project Ga0164315, IMG submission 113737) | Subseafloor sediment microbial communities from Guaymas Basin, Gulf of California, Mexico - Guay6, Core 4569-2, 0-3 cm | ecosystem: Environmental > Aquatic > Marine > Hydrothermal vents... | reverse complement strand
GGGCTCCATCAATATCATCGCCACGGTGATGAATATGCGCGCTCCCGGTATGACTTACATGAAGATGCCGCTGTTCGTGTGGACGTGGCTGATCACCGCCTTCCTGCTGGTGGCGGTGATGCCGGTGCTGGCGGGTGCGGTGACCATGATGCTCATGGATGTCCACTTTGGTACCAGCTTCTTCTCCGCCGCCGGCGGTGGGGACCCAGTGCTGTTCCAGCACGTATTCTGGTTCTTCGGTCACCCCGAGGTGTACATCATCATCCTGCCGGCTTTTGGTGTGGTATCGCAGATTATCCCTGCGTTCTCCCGTAAGGCCCTGTTTGGCTACGACTCCATGGTGTACGCCACGGCGTCTATCGCTTTCCTGTCGTTTATCGTGTGGGCCCACCACATGTATACCGTGGGTATGCCCGTCGCCGGTGAGATGTTCTTTATGTACGCCACTATGCTGATTGCGGTACCCACCGGTGTGAAGGTGTTCAACTGGGTGACTACCATGTGGCGCGGCGCCCTCACTTTCGAGACACCCATGCTGTTCTGCATCGGCTTCCTGATACTGTTCACCATTGGCGGTTTCACCGGTTTGATGCTGGCCATCGCCCCGGCCGATTTCCAGTACCACGACAGCTACTTTGTGGTCGCCCACTTCCATTATGTGATGGTGGCGGGTGCGATATTCAGCATGTCGGCCGCGATCTATTACTGGTTGCCCAAGTGGTGCGGCCGCATGTACAACGAGAGCATGGGCAAGGCCCATTTCTGGATTTCATTTGTCGGTTTCAACCTGGCCTTCTTCCCACAGCACTTTGTGGGGCTGGCGGGAATGCCGCGTCGTATTCCGGATTACGCATTGCAGTTTACCGACTTCAACATGATGTCCAGTGTCGGCGCCTTCATCTACGGTGGCGCGCAGATCCTGTTTCTGTACAACGTGATTGCGACTATCGTGTCCGGCACGCCAGTCAGTGATGAGAAAGTCTGGGAAGGTGCGGAAGGTCTGGAATGGACGATTCCTACACCGGCGCCCTACCACACTTTCGAAACACCGCCCGCGGTAAGTTAAAGGACGGGTCGTGCTGAAACTGAGCAATAACCCCGCCGTCGACACCGCGACCAAATTGGTTGTGGTGGCGGTGGCGATGTTTGCTTTTGTTTTTGTGGTGATGGTGCCCTTATACAATGTGTTGTGTGATGTACTGGGCATCAACGGCAAGACCAGTGGCGAGGCCTATACAGCGGTGCAGACGCGTGTGGACGAGAATCGTACGGTGACCATACAGTTTATCACCACCAACAACGAGGGTATGCCCTGGGAGTTCAGTCCCACTACCACGGCTATGAAAGTGCACCCGGGTGCCGTGAACGATACGGTGTTCTTCGCCAGGAACCCCATGCCCCGGGCGATGGTAGCCCAGGCGATTCCCAGCATATCGCCGGCCCGGGCGGCAGAGTACTTTCACAAGACAGAGTGTTTTTGTTTCAACCAGCAACCGCTGGATGGTGAGACCGCGGCGGAGATGCCCCTGCAGTTCATTGTCGACCAGGACCTGCCCCGGGATATCAGGACCATCACCCTGTCCTACACGATTTTTGATGTAACAGATATGGCGAGCGGCGTGGTAGCCGCTCGCTGAAGCGCGGGTCGGGGAATCCGCGTTATATAAACGGAGAAATAAAATGACAAGTCAGACTTCCACAGAGTACGAACCGTATTACGTACCGACGAAGAGCAAGCTGGCCGTATGTGCAACGGCAGGCCTGATCCTGAGTATTTATGGCGCCGCCAGCATCATGAATGACATGACCTTTGGTGACCCGGATCAGGCCACCAACTCCTGGTCTATTTTCCTGTTCGGCCTGTTTTTCTTTGTGGCCACGCTGTTCGGTTGGTTCCGTACCACGATCAAGGAAAATATCGCGGGTATGAACAGCGCCCAGCTGAAGAGGTCCTACGTGTTGGGCATGTTCTGGTTCATATTTTCGGAAGTGATGTTTTTCTTCTGTTTCTTCGGCGTCCTGTTCTATGTGCGCAACCTGGCGGGTCCCTGGCTGGGGGGTGAGGGCGAGCGCGGGCGCATGAGCGAATTGCTGTGGCAAGGTTTTGAGTTCGCCTGGCCCATGATGCAAACGCCCCAGGAAGCGGTCGGTGGGGCCGCTGCCCAGGTCATAGCCAACAACGGCTCGTTCACCAGTGCTGAAACCAGCATGTCCTTCGCTGACGCGCACCACTGGTGGCAGTGGCTGCCGATGTGGAACACTATCATCCTGCTGTCGTCCAGCTTCACTTGCCATATCGCGCATATGGGCATCCTGGACGGCAACAAGAAAAAGTTCAACCTGTGGCTGGGCATTACGGTCGCCCTGGGCATGATCTTCCTGGTTCTGCAGGCGGCGGAATATCACGAAGCCTATGAGCTGTTCGGTCTGACCCTGAATTCGGGGATTTATGGCTCGACATTCTTCATGCTGACGGGTTTCCATGGTTTTCATGTTTTCATGGGCATGACAATGTTGCTTATCCAGCTGTTGCGCTCGGTGGTGGGTGGGCAGTTCACCGCCGATGACCACTTTGGTTTCGAGGCGTCCAGCTGGTACTGGCACTTTGTGGATGTGGTCTGGGTGTTCCTGTTCCTATTCGTATATATTCTTTAGTTGAAATGCCTCAGCCGGCACGATACGGCGTTGAAAATAGCCAAATAATGCTCATGTACTGTCGTGTACACTCCGCTTATTTGGCTATTTTCGCCTCGCCTAAAGCGCCTACTATTGGTGTCTCGCACTCGCCTGAGGTATTTTAACCGTCAGTTAATCGGGTTTTGAAGGGGTGCCCCGGGATGTGTGTGGTCCAGGCCCCGTGTCCCAGGGATTGCGATGACCCAGCTGGCCGGTGGCCACGCCGTAGATGATAATTGCCATCAGGCTGGCGGCCAGGGCCAGCCGGACTCCCAGGGAGTGGAAGGTGCGCCGTTTATTTTTGTCTCCCTGGTCTGTCATCAGAAAGTAAAATCCGCTTCCCAGGCTGGCGACCAGCGCCAGCATCAATAGTACAATCACAGCTTTTATCAATGGGGATCTCCTTCGGCGTATCAGCGCAGTATAAACCAGCATTGACCCTTTGGGTCGGGACATAGTATGGCGCATGCAAAAATGGGTTTTCAGTTTGAACCCGAGTGGCGTATCTCCTTGTTTACCGTGGTGATGATTACGCTGATGGTCAACCTGGGACTCTGGCAGCTACAACGGGCCCAGGAAAAGGCCGCACTGGCAGCGGCCTTTGCACAACGGCAGGTGCAGCGCCCTGCCCTGCTGTCTGAGCTATGGGACAAACCGGCCGCTGCGCTGGCCTATACTCCGGCGCAGCTAAGCGGCACTTTTTTGCAGGATGAGTATTTTTTGCTGGATAATCGCATAAGCGGCGGCCGTTTCGGTTACGAAGTGCTCGGCATCCTGCAACTGGGCGATGGCAGTGGAACCGTGCTGGTGAACCGCGGTTGGATAGCCGGTGACCCAGCCCGGCGGGAGCTGCCAGATGTGCCTCCGGTGCCGGGCCGGGTAAATTTGACCGGCCATGTGTATGTGGCGCCGGGTGTACCCTACCTGCTGGCGGAGCAGCGGCTGGAGGCGGGCTGGCCAAAGCGGATACAGGCGGTGGAGATGGATAAAATGCAGCCGCCGATAATGGCAATGACCCGTGGTGTCGTATTCCCCTACCCCGTTCGTATCGATGCCGACGCCTCGGGCGCATTACTGGTGGATTGGAAAGTGGTGAATATGAGCCCGCAGAAGCATCAGGGTTACGCGGTACAATGGTTCGCTATGGCCGCGGTACTGTTTGTTTTTTATGTGCTGCGTTGCAGCAATCTATGGCAATTGCTAAGCGCATCCAGAAGGACTCGAGATTAGATGGAAAAAATGAATCAGATTAACAAGAACCGCATGGTCTTGTTGTTGATTGCCGGCATCCCGGTGACAGTGATCCTGGTGGCCAGCTGGATGTGGTACTTTGTGGTCAATGGCGACCTGGATCTGGTGGGGCTGTTGGGCACAGCCAACAGGGGTGCTCTGGTACAGCCACCACGGCAGTTGGATGAACATGAACTCAGGGATGCCAATGGACTGAGCGTCAAATACGCGGATCTGGAGCCGCGGTGGACTATGCTGGTGCCGGGCAAGGGTGCACTTTGTAATGAGATTTGCGAGCATAGCCTTTATCTGACGCGGCAAATCCATGTGGCCATGGGCGAGGGGTTTAATCGACTGCAACGCATGTATATCAGCGACAGCAGCGTGGAAAATACAGAGCTGCAGGTACAGGAACTCAGTGACCACCGCCCTGCCCCATCCGGGTTTGCGCAATACCTGGCGAGTGAGCATCCGGGTCTCAAGGCATTGAAAATAGATAGCGGGGACTATGGGCCGCTGCTTGCTGAGCATGGTGAAGACCCCAGCACATGGTATTTGGTGGATCCTCAGGGTTGGATCATGATGTCCTACAACGGTGAGGTTTCTTACAAGGACGCGATCTCCGATATAAAGTTTTTGCTCAAGAACTCCAGCGAGTGACCGCACCATGACAAATGCACCAATGACAGAGCGAGCAACCTGGCGCGACTACAAAGAGCTGACCAAGCCCAATGTCGTACTCCTGATGATTCTCACTTCCGCCATCGGCATGTTCATGGCGGTGCCGGGTATGGTGCCGCTTAACGCCCTTATCCTGGGTAACCTCGGCATAGCCTTGTGCGCGGGGGCCGCCGCCGCTATCAATCACCTGGTTGATCAGGGTATCGACCAGCACATGGCGAGGACCCACAAGCGGCCGATTGCGCAGGGTCGGCTCACTACACGGCAGGCAGCGATATTTGCGGCTGTTAGTGGCGGGCTGGGCATGGCCATTTTACTGATCTGGGTGAATGCGCTCACCGCATGGCTAACCCTGGCTTCACTGCTTGGCTACGCTGTTGTCTACACCCTGTTTCTGAAGCGCGCTACTCCGCAGAATATCGTGATCGGCGGCCTGGCTGGCGCCGCCCCTCCCCTGCTCGGCTGGACCGCTGTGACGGGGGAAATCCACGGCCACGCCCTGTTGCTGGTATTGATTATTTTTGCCTGGACGCCGCCGCATTTCTGGGCGCTGGCCATTCACCGCAAGGCGGAATATGCGGCCGTGGATATTCCCATGTTGCCGGTGACACACGGCGTGGCGTTTACCAAGCTGCACATACTGCTCTATACGGTGATCATGTTCCTGATCACTCTGTTGCCCTATGCCACGCGCATGAGCGGGCCTCTTTACCTGTTGGGTGCAGTGGTTCTGGGAGCTGGCTTTCTGTATTGGGCGGTTGTGCTGATGCGCGGCAAAAACCCCAATGCACCGATGAAAACCTTCAGGTATTCCATTACCTATCTGATGGCGCTTTTCATCGTTATGCTGGTAGATCACTACATATTTCCGGTGAGTACATTATGACGATACAGAATGACCAGGTCAGAACCAGACAGTCCCGTGGCATTAAGGTTACGGTTCTGGCGCTGGCCCTTTTCATAGCCGCGGTGGTGGCCGGGTTTGTCTATAGGATACAGCAGCCCCGGGTTATGACTTCCACCGAAATGAAGATAAATGGCCTCTATCTTCTGGATATTCCGCGGAAAATCGACGAATTTCAGCTTATAGATCATCGTGGCGAACCCTTTACCAGGGAGCGGCTGGAGGGTGTGTGGACCCTGGTGTTCTTCGGTTATACCTATTGTCCGGATGTCTGCCCCACCACCATGACTTTCCTCAACGGGTTCATGGAACACCTGGAGGGCACCGAGGCCGAGGATACCGAGGTTGTGATGGTCACCGTGGACCCGGCCAGGGATACGGTGGCACAACTGGCTGGCTACGTGCCCTACTTCAATACAGGGTTTACCGGAGTGACCGGGGAGTTTCTGGATATTCACCGTTTTGCCACAGGCCTGAATGCCCCCTTTCGCAAGGTGCCGGGACAGGATGAGAACTATCAGGTAGACCATAGTGCCAATGTGGTACTTATTAATCCGCGCGGTGATTATCACGGTTTTTTCAAAGTCCCCCTGGACCTGGCCAAGATGAAAGTTACCTATCGCTCGGCGCGGGTGTTGTGGGATCACTAATATTTCTAGTGGTTTAGATAGTCGTAAGCACTCACTATCTAATTCGGCTGTCCGGCTTCGGTCGGCTTACATAGAGAGTTCTATTATGGATTCAACTCCTCCGATTGTACTGGTAGATGGCTCCTCATACGTCTACCGTGCCTTTCACGCGCTGCCGCCACTGACTAATTCCCGGGGGCAGGCCACCGGGGCGGTCAAAGGCGTTATTAGTATGTTGCGCCGCTTGTGTAAGGATTACCCACAAAGCCCGATTGCAGTGGTGTTTGACGCCAAAGGCAAGACTTTCAGGGATGACATGTATGCATTGTACAAGGCGCACCGGCCACCCATGCCGGATGAGCTGCGCGGACAGATCGAACCTATCCATGAGATCGTCAAAGCGATGGGTCTGCCATTTATTTGTGAACCAGGCGTGGAAGCAGACGATGTTATCGGTACGCTGGCGCGACAGGCCAGCGAGCAGGGCAGGGACGTCGTTATTTCTACCGGCGACAAGGATATGGCACAGCTGGTTGACCACCATATCACCCTGGTGAACACCATGACCGATACGGTAATGGACGAGGCGGGGGTGGTGGACAAATTCGGTGTGGGGCCGGGGTTGATCATCGATTTTCTGGCCCTGATGGGGGACAAGGTGGACAACATTCCCGGTGTGGCAGGGGTAGGGGAGAAGACCGCCCTGGGCCTGTTACAGGGGTTGGGAAGTGTCGATCAGATCTACGCCGACCTGGATAAGGTGGCCGACCTCGAGTTTCGTGGCGCCAGGACCATGGGGGCCAGGCTGGCGGCCCAGAAGGACAACGCCTATTTGTCCTATGCTTTGGCGACCATCAAAACCGATGTGGCGCTGGACCAGACACCCGAACAACTGCACAACAGCGAGCCTGACCGCGATGCGCTGGTGGACTGGTATACGAGAATGGAGTTCCGGTCGTGGCTGGAAGACCTGTTGCAGGAGGGGGTGGCGACGCCAAATGCACCGGTGGAGACTGTCGAGGTTTGCTATGACATCGTCACCGAGCAGGGCGCGCTCGATGCCTGGCTGGAGAGGCTCTGGGCAGCAGATCTTTTTGCGTTCGATACGGAAACCACCAGTCTGGACTATATGGAGGCGCAGGTGGTTGGGGTGTCTTTTGCCATTGAGCAGGGGGAGGCCGCTTATGTGCCGCTGGCCCATGACTACCTCGGTGCGCCGCGGCAACTGAACCGGGAGGCGGTGCTGGAGCAGTTGCGCCCCCTGCTGGAAGACGAACAGCAGGCCAAGGTAGGGCAAAATCTCAAATACGATGCCAGTGTGCTGGCCAATCACGGTATAAGCCTGCGCGGCATTCGCTTCGACACCATGCTGGAATCTTATGTACTGGACTCCACGGCTACCCGCCACGATATGGACAGCCTGGCACTGAAATACCTGGGCCAGAAAACCATTCATTTTGAAGACGTGGCCGGCAAGGGCGCGAAACAGCTGACGTTTAACCAGATCAATGTGGAAGAGGCGGGGCCCTACGCGGCGGAGGATGCGGATATCACCCTGCGCTTGCATCAAACGCTGTGGCCCAGACTGGAAGAAGAGGGCGGCCTATGCTCTGTGTTCAGGGATATTGAGTTGCCGCTGGTTCCGGTGCTGTCGCGTATCGAGCGCCAGGGGGCGCTGATATCCAGGGAATTGCTGCAGCAACAGAGCGCTGAGTTGGGGGCCCGTCTGCTGGAACTGCAGGGCATGGTACATGAGCTGGCGGGGCAGGAGTTCAACCTGGGATCGCCCAAGCAACTGGGCCAGATCCTGTTTGAAAAACTCGAGCTCCCGATACTCAAGAAAACCCCGAAAGGTGCGCCATCCACCGCCGAAGAGGTACTGGCAGAACTGGCTCTGGACTACCCCCTGCCAAAATTGCTGCTCGAATACCGCAGCCTCAGTAAATTGAAGTCAACCTACACGGACAAGTTGCCGGAGATGATCAAACCTGCCACGGGCAGGGTGCACACCTCCTACCACCAGGCGGTGACCGCCACCGGCAGGCTCTCGTCTTCGGATCCCAACCTGCAGAATATCCCGATTCGTACAGAGGAGGGCAGGCGCATTCGCCAGGCCTTTATCGCGCCGGATGGCTACCGCATTGTGGCGGCGGATTACTCCCAGATTGAGCTGCGCATCATGGCTCATCTGTCTGCCGATGTGGGCCTGCTCAAGGCTTTCAAAGAGGGGCGGGATGTGCACAAAGCGACGGCCGCTGAGGTGTTTGAGGTGGACCTGGAGGAGGTTTCCGGCGATCAGCGGCGCAAGGCCAAGGCGATAAATTTCGGCCTGATCTACGGGATGTCTGCGTTTGGTCTGGCCAAACAATTGCACCTGGGGCGCAAGGAGGCACAGCAGTATATTGACCGCTATTTTGAGCGCTACCCGGGGGTTCGGGACTATATGGACAGGACGCGCGCGCTGGCGAAGGAACAGGGTTACGTCGAAACCCTGTTCGCTCGTCGCCTCTACCTGCCGGAAATCAACGCCCGCAATAAAATGCGGGTACAGGCCGCTGAGCGCACGGCCATCAATGCACCGATGCAGGGCACCGCGGCGGATATCATCAAGAGGGCGATGCTGGCGGTAGATGCCTGGCTGCAGGGCGGTTCGGTGGACGCCCGCATGATTATGCAGGTGCACGATGAACTGGTGTTCGAGGTGGCGGCGGGGGAGGTGGGTCCGGTCAGTGATGAGATCCGCCGCTTGATGTCGGGTGCGGCTGAGTTGTCGGTTCCCTTGTTGGTTGAGGTCGGGGTGGGGGATAACTGGGACGAAGCCCACTAGGGTTGTTTTGCGACCGCCCCATTCTGGTAGGAGGATGCCTGCTGCGCACGGGCACAGGCATCCTCCTACCAGAACGGGACTCCATCGAAAATCTTGTCCCCATATTGAACTTTTCGCAATCACCCCGGTCTTAATTTACGTAGCGAGAGCTACATCCCTGAGTGGCTTATCTCCATGAGTTACTGGGAGCAAGTCTCTAATCCCCAGAGACTTTATGTGTCCCGGTTGCCTTTCCCCTAGAGGCGACCGGGTTTTTTTATCCCTTTTTTTATGCTTCTTTCGTCTCATCGCCTTCATAAGCACTGGTATCTGTGAGCCAGGCATCCAGTACCTTGATGAGTTCCTTGTGTCCGCTGTGTTTCGTTGCAGAGAAAAGCTGCACACTGGCCAGTTCCCTGTACGGCTGCAGCTCGGAGCGAACTTTTAGCAGGGTGCTGCTGGCAGGGCCTCTTTTCAATTTATCCGCCTTGGTCAGCAGGATATGTACTGGCATGGAGGCCTCCAGCGCCCAGGTCAGCATCTGCTGGTCGAAGGGTTGCATGGGGCGACGGACGTCCATCAGCAGGATTAGCCCGCGCAGGCACTGTCTTTTCTGCAGGTAATTTTCCAGTTGTTTGGTCCACTCACGCTTGACTGCCAGGGGCACTTTGGCGAAGCCGTAGCCGGGAAGATCGACCAGGCGTTGGCTGTCGGTGAGCGCGAAGAAGTTGATAAGTTGCGTCCGCCCCGGGGTCTTGGACGTCTTGGCCATCTTTTTGTTGCCTGTTAAGCTATTGATTGCGCTGGATTTTCCGGCATTTGATCGGCCGGCAAAGGCCACCTCCCAACCGTCGTCCGGGGGGCACTGGGACAGTTTGCTGGCGCTGGTTAGAAATTCTGCCCTGCGATAGCTGGGGGCGGATGGCTGGTTCACTTGATCGGGATCAGACATTACGCGGTATTGCCTTTTTCGGAGAGGGTATCTCGTATATAATGCCACAGCTTTTTTCGCTTGTTATCAAATGCTTGCGTGTTAAGTTCATCCATAGTGAATTAGAGGTCTAACATGAAAAAACTTTTTGCTGCTGTTTTGATGGTATCTGCCGCTGGCGCGCTGGCCGGTCCCGATATGGAGAAGTACAACAAAAGTTGTGCCGTATGCCATGCTAGTGGCGCGGCCAACGCACCCAAGACTGGTGACGCTGCTGCCTGGGAGCCGCGCATGGCCAAGGGTATGGAAGTATTGCTGGTATCTGTGAATACCGGTCTTAATGCCATGCCTCCCAAAGGTATGTGTTTTGACTGTACGGACGATGACTACAAAGCCATAATTGAGTATATGGCCACGCCCGCTAAGTAAGTACGCTCACCCACGTTTTATCTGGAATTGACATGAAGCAAGTTGTATTCCTGCTCGGCCTGGCTATAGGTTGGTCTCAAACTGGTTTTGCCGCCGACGTCAACCTTACAGGGGATGTCGCGGCAGGGAAGAACAACAGTGTTGCCTGTGGCGTATGCCACGGGGCCGATGGCAACAGCGCTGCCGCCAGCTTTCCCAAGCTGGCGGGACAGGGCGAGAGGTATCTGGTCAAACAAATGGTGGATATCCGCGATGGAGCGCGTACGGTGCCCACCATGGCCGGGCAACTGGACGGCAAGTCCGACCAGGATCTGGCTGATATCGCCGCTTATTATGCCGCCCAGACCCGCTCCGGCGGTCAGACTGATCCGGAGCTTCTGGCCCTGGGTGAAAAGGTTTATCGCAGTGGTGTTGCCGAGCGTAGCGTTGCCGCCTGTAGCGCTTGTCATTCACCCACTGGCAACGGTAATGCCCCTGCCGGGTTCCCGGCGCTGGGTGGCCAGCACGCGCAATACACCGCCGCTACGCTGCGTGCGTACCGCAAGGGCTACGAGGACGCATCCGGTCGCACTAATGATGGTGACGCACAAATCATGCGTATCACGGCCTTTGGTCTGAGTGACGGTGAAATTGATGCGGTGTCGAGCTACATAGCCGGCCTGAAGTAATCCGGTCGCGGTAAAAAGGTGGCATTTATGCCACCTTTTTTTTCAGCCAAAGAACATCGTGCCCGATCTGTTGTCTCATTATTCTGGAAACTGCAGTTGGGCACGGAAATGTGTGTAAGATATTGATCCAACGGTGATTTCTTGGATTATGCACTGCACTTTTATGGAGAAAATTATGATCAAACGCCTGCTGTTACCCCTATTTTTGCTGGTAGTCACCCCCCTCATTGCGGTGGCGGAAGATACTGTGCAGAGCTATGAAGAGGGCACGCACTACGACCTGATTACCCCGGCGCTTAGAACTGCCGACCCCGATAAGATCGAAGTGGCCGAGTTCTTCTGGTACGGCTGTGGCCATTGCTACACTTTTGAGCCCATGATCGAGCAATGGAAGAAGTCATTGCCCGAGGACGTGGATTGCCAAGGTTCTCCAGCGATATGGAATGCGCAGATGGAGTTGCACGCCAGGGCATTTTACACAGCACAAGTATTGGGCGTGCTGGATACCATGCACCCGGTGCTATTTCAGGCCATGAACGTAGATCGTAAGCGCCTCTCTTCGGAGGCGGAAATTGCTGAGCTATTTACGGCCAACGGGGTATCCGCCGAGGATTTCGATAAGGCGTTCAATTCATTTGGCGTCAGTAGTCAGGTGCGCCAGACCAATGCCCGCGCCCGCGCCGCCAAAATTACCGGCACACCGGCGCTGATGGTCAACGGTAAATACCACATCAGCACGCGCAGGGCGGGCAGTCAGGCCAATATGTTGCAGGTTGCCGAGTTCCTGATCGAAAAGGAGCGGGCTGCCAGGGGGAATTGATACCACTGTCGCGGCCGGATGCCGCCTTGCCGCTCTGGGAGTCGGAGCGATAGCTGCCGCAAATGATGCCAATCTACATGCCCGATCTTTTTTGCCGTGAAGGGGTAAACCCAGGTTAAATGACCAACCATGCGGGAACGGGCAGGCCTTTGTTTTCCAAAAACACAGGGTTGAATAGCTTGCTCTGGTAGCGATTACCGTAATCACACAGGACTGTGACGATAGTGTGGCCGGGGCCCAGGTGCTCCGCCAGGCGCACGGCGCCGGCGATATTAATGCCGGAAGAGCCGCCCAGGCACAGGCCTTCGTTCTGCAGCAGATCAAAAATATAGGGCAGGGCCTCCTGATCGCTGATATTGAATGAAACATCGACCCTGGCCCGGGCGACGTTGTCAGTGACGTGGTTGATACCAATCCCCTCAATAATGGAACTACCTGCGCTGGGTTGTAACTCGCCACTGTGAAAAAACTCGTAAAGAGATGCGCCGTCCGGGTCTGCTATGCCCACAACCACATCCTGGTTGCGTTCTTTCAGGGCCGTGGATATGCCGGCGAGTGTACCGCCGGTACCCACGGCGCAGATAAAGCCATCGACGTTGCCATCGGTTTGATCCCAGATTTCAGTACCGGTGGTACGGTTGTGGATGTCCATATTTGCCAGGTTGTCGAACTGGCGGGCCCAGATGACATTCTGTCCCTCCCGCTTGGCAAACTCCTGTGCCAGGCGCTCAGCCGTGTGTATGTAGTGGTTTGGGTCCTTATAGGAGGTGGCGGTCACCAGGTGCAGGTCCGCGCCCAGTAGTTCGAGGGAGTCGATTTTTTCTTTGCTCTGGGTGATGGGCATTACCACAGTACTTTTGTAACCCAGCGCGTTGGCCAGCAGGGTCAGTCCAATACCGGTATTTCCCGCGGTGCCTTCGACAATGCGACCGCCGGGCTGCAATTCGCCGGATTTCTCCGCACTGCGAATGATGCCCAGGGCCGTGCGATCCTTTACTGACCCCCCGGGATTGAGGAATTCCGCTTTGCCCAGGATGGTACAGCCGGTCTGTTCCGATACCTGCTTGAGGTGTAGCAGGGGGGTGTTGCCAATTAGTTGGGTTACATCAGTGGCGGTGTGCACGCTGTCTTCTCCACAAAAAAATCCATGCTGAGTATGCCACAGCGTTGCCTGGGGTTCAGGGCTTTGTCACCGTATAGCGTTGATATACCATGACGCTCAGTCCCAGGGCCAGCAGGGTGACCAGGAACATGGACGCCAACATGGGCGTGGGTGTGTCCTGCAGGAGGGCTCCAACCAATGCAGTGGCGGCGGCGGACATGGACATCTGGATAAAACCCATGAGTGCCGAGGCGGTACCGGCAATATGAGGGAACGGGCGCAGGGCGACGGCCATGGCATTAGGCAATAACAGCCCCATCCCGGTGGCGTAGAACACCATGGGCAGAACCAGAGCGGTGATGCTGTCGGGAAACTGTTGCGCCCAAAGCCACATGACCCCAGTGGCGATTGCCACGAGGGTGGCACCGAGCAATATCGTCTGTTCTGAGTCGTAGTATCTGGTCAGCCGGGCACTGACACCGCTGCCCAGCATGTATCCCACGACCGAGGATAAGAAGATGAGACCGAAATACTCCACGGGCACACCGAGCATTTCGATGTATACGAAGCTGGAACACGACAGGTAGACCATAAAGCCCGCGTATGCCAGGCCGCTGGCGACAGCAGCTGAAAGATACAGCGGGTCGCGAAACAACTGACCAAAGTTACGGGCAATAACCAGTGGATGCAGGCTCTGAGGCTGGCATAGGGACTCCGCCAGGTAGATATGGATGAGCACGATCATTACCATGCCGTACACACCCAGAAATACGAAAATACTGGGCCAGGGTAACATTAGCAGCAAGACTCCACCGATGCTGGGGGCGACCGCCGGGGCCAGGGCCGTCAGTATGGCGATTAATGAGAGCGCCCGTGCGGCGCGAGTGGGCCCGAACACATCGCGGGTAATAGTTCTGGCCAGGGTTGGTCCAACACAGGCGCCTATTCCCTGGATAAAACGAAACAGAAGTAGCTCCTCGACACTGGAGGACAAACTGCAGCCAATGCAAGCGACAACAAACACCAGGGTACCGCCGACCAGGATTGGCTTGCGTCCAAAGCGATCCGCCATAGGGCCGCACGCCAAATGGAAGATGGCAAAGCCCGTGAGATAGGCGCTCAGGGTCAGGTGCATGTGGCTGATATCGGTATCCAGAGCAGATATCATGGTCGGCATGGCCGGCAGATACATGTTGACACTTAGCGGGCCCAGAGCTACCAGGGCTGCCAGTAGCGCCAACAGCCAGGGGGAGTTGTGGGACAGGTGTCGATGGGCCATGGGTCGGCGATGCCTTTGCATAAACGGAGTGTAATGGTTGGAGTTACGGCAGTATGATACCCCAGGACTTGAACACCGCTGTAGCAAGAAAGGCATAGTCCGGAACGCTCACCAGAGGGGTGTTCACTGCCGGGAGCAGACCGGGTGGGCGCGGCACCGAATTGGGTGGCTCCCTGGAGACTCGCTGAATGTGCACTTTATCCGCCGCAGTACACCAGCCAAAAGTGTCGGGTTCTACCATAAAATCGTCTTGTCAGAGATATGGTCAAGGGGCAATTCGGTACGTTGCACTACCCGGCGCAACTCAAAGCTGGAGTGTACGCCGGTGACCCCTGGTATACGGGTCAGCCTGCCCAGCAGGAATTTCTCGTAGTATTCCATGTCCGGCACCACTGCCCTGAGCAGATAATCCGAGGATTGGCCCGTAACCACGGAACACTCCATCACTTCAGCGTAACCTGCCACCTCCGCCTCGAAAGCCTCGAAGCGGTCCGGGGTGTGACGGTCCATGCTGATGCCTATGTAGGCGGTGAGCTTGAGGCCCAGCATCGCCTGGTTGAGCAAGGTGACATGGGCGCGGATGATGCCTGACTGTTCCAGCCGTTTTACCCGACGGGAACAGGGGGTGGGAGAAAGGCCCACGGCGTCGGCCAACTCCAGATTACTGATACGGGCATTGGCCTGCATAGCCTGTAGAATTTTCCGGTCGGTGCGATCGAGTTTCAAAATAAGGCCCTCCTGGAATCACTGTTGATGCTACCGCATTTAAAAAATAGAGAATATCACTCAATTATTATATAAAAATAGGCATATATTGCACATAGTAGACAATAATATCGATTATTTGCAACCAATCTCTCTTGTTCACCGCCTATACTGTGCACTCGGCTGATAAGTCAACTGTTGTGGTGGGCGCTGGCGGGATTACCCTTCTGAACAGTGCTCCGTACCTTGCCTCACGAGGGCGCGTACCCCGGACAAAACCGGGCAGGTGAGCAGCCTCTAACTACACAAATTTCAGGGAGTCACGCATGAGCAGTTTCGATCACCACAAATACCAGCCCTTCCAGCCCATTGCGATGGATGCCAGGCGTTGGCCTGACCGGATCATAGATACGGCGCCCCTGTGGTGCAGCGTGGACCTGCGCGATGGCAATCAGGCCCTGATCGAACCCATGACTGCGCACCAGAAATCATGTCTCTGGGACCAGTTGGTCAAGCTCGGCTTCAAGGAGATTGAGGTGGGTTTTCCCTCTGCATCGAGCCCCGACTATGATTTTGTTCGTGAGTTGATCGAAAATGATCGAATTCCACAGGATGTAACGATCCAGGTACTCACCCAGGCCCGGCCGGAGCTGATCGAGAAGACCTTTGAGTCCCTGCAGGGAGTGAGTCGCGCGATTGTGCACCTTTACAACTCCACATCCACGGTGCAGCGGGAGCAGGTGTTCGGCCTGGACCGCCAGGGCATCGTTGATATCGCAGTCAACGGTGCTGAACTGGTAAAAGCCTGTGCCGCTAAGTACCCGGAAACCGAGTGGGTGTTCGAGTACTCGCCGGAGAGCTTTACCGGCACGGAGCTGGACTTCGCTGTAGAGATTTGCAACGCTGTGACGGCGGTTTGGCAACCGACCCCCGAGCACCCGGTGATCATCAACCTTCCCGCCACCGTTGAGATGAGTACGCCTAATGTGTATGCGGACCAGATCGAGTGGTTCTGCGACCGGGTGCAGAACCGCGAGAGCCTGCTTATTTCATTGCACACCCATAATGATCGGGGCTGTGCAGTAGCCGCCGCGGAACTGGGCGTGCTGGCCGGTGCAGACCGGGTGGAGGGTACCCTCATGGGTAATGGAGAACGCACCGGCAACATGGATATTATCACCATGGCCATGAACCTCTATAGCCAGGGCGTGGACCCAAAACTGCAACTGGGCCAGATGGATGAGATTATCCAGATCACCAGGGAGTGCACCCAACTGCCGGTACATCCGCGCCACCCTTACGCCGGTGAGCTGGTATTCACGGCATTCTCTGGCAGTCACCAGGATGCTATCAAGAAATGCCTCTCCAGGCGCGATGATCGGGAGCCCTGGGAAGTAGCTTATCTGCCAATCGACCCGGAAGATATCGGTCGCTCCTACCAGGAGGTCATTCGTATCAATAGTCAGTCCGGCAAGGGCGGTATCGCCTACGTGCTGGAGCGGGATTACGGTTTGGATTTGCCGCGCTGGTTACAGATCGACTTCAGTTCGTCGGTGCAGGCTTACGCTGAAGAGCGCGAGTCTGAAGTGGACTCCCAGGAGATTTACCGGTTGTTCCAGCAGGCCTACCTCACGCCTGATGGCCGCTGGAGTCTGGGCAATTATCAGGTGAGTCGCGAAGATAACGTGGACAAGCTGCAGGCGGAGCTATCGCACGGTTCCACCAGCCACAGCTTGTCCGGTACTGGCAGTGGCGTCGTCGCGTCATTTGTCGATGCCATGCAACGCTTTACCGGCAAGCAGATAGTATTGGTGGAGTACACTGAACATGCCTTGAGCCACAGTGCCGATGCCGAGGCGATTTGTTACATACAACTGAATATCGATGGTGATCGTTACTGTGGTGTTGGTCGCAGTCACGACATTATTCAGGCTTCGCTGGACGGCATTCTCGGCGCTATTAACAAGGCAAGCCAGAGTGATCAGAACGTCGCGGCCTGACCTCCGGTAAATCGGTATGCCGCCTCGCGGGTTTATCCCCGCGAGGCGGCAAAAGCAACAGCCACCATGTAATTCGAGAGATTATTGTGTTACAACCTGTGTCCATGTAAGGCGGACTTGCAAGCCGCCGCACCACGGTGGTTGTGGGTAATGGGTAGTCACCTGACAATAGCAAATGAATCGAGCTGGCTGCGGCTGAAGCGGCTTTTCGGCGAGTCCTTTTCGGGGGGGTTGGTATATCGGCGACGCGCCTACGACGTGGAGCGGGTGGACGAGCTGCTCGATAAGCGACGACGCAACGCCTACCGCTACATACTGCTGTTATTAGCGGTAATCCTCCTGCCTATAGCCGCACACAATCTGTATGTTGGCAAGCTGGTGCCCGCCATAGGGGGGTTGCTGTTGCTGGGTATTCTGATGGCGAATATCCTGTTGTTGAGCATGAACCGGGAGGCTTTCCTGTCTCCGCCGCTGGTACTGCTGCTGAGCATCTCGCTGTTATTGCTTTCGATTTACTATGGCCAGAATCACAGCCTGTATTTGCTTTACCCACTGTTGGTTGCGCTCCCCGTACTGTTGAAAACTCGCTGGGCAGTATTGTGGGGGGTATTGAGCGGCTTGCTGGTGGCGCCGCTGGTGTTCGCCCAGCATGACAGTATCACGGCCATCGTGATCGGCCTGAGCATGGGGCTCACGTGGCTGGTCAGTGCCTGGTTGGTGTATGTGGTGACAGAGCAGTCCCGCCGTCTCAAGGACATGGCAATTACCGACCCGCTGACCGGCGCATATAATCGCCGTTATCTGGAATTGCAGGCAGCAAAGGCCCTGGAGTTGTGGCACCGTTATCAGCGACCGGCCTCCCTGTTGCTTATAGACATCGATTATTTCAAGCGGGTCAATGATAAATATGGCCACGCTGTTGGCGATGCGGCGATTAAGGCCCTGGTGGATGTGATCTCCCGGCGGATACGCAGCGTGGATACCCTGTGCCGTTTCGGTGGCGAGGAGTTTGTGCTGTTGCTGAGTGAAACGGGTATCGACGACGCGGAGAAAGTTGCCAACAAGCTGCGCGTGGCGGTGGCAGGCGAGAATATCTTACCCAAAGGCAACATGACTATTAGCGTGGGTGTCGCCGGTGTGACGGGGACGGGCGATCTGGATTACTGGCTCAACCTGGCCGATACTGCGATGTATCTCGCCAAGAAGAGCGGTCGCAATCGCGTCGAGGTGGCTGAGCCTGTACAGCTGCCACAGGAGCCGCTGGCGAAGACTGTGCCCGACTGGCGTTGATGGCAGGGGAGATAGCGGTGCGTGGATTCTGCGGGAGGATTTACAAACCCTGATTGCCCAGGGCCAGTAGGAGCCGCTACCGGGTAGGGTGCGTACCGCGCACCAGCTATACCTTGATAGGCAGCGACCGCGAATGATTAATCCAGCAGCGAAAGATCCCGCACCGCGCCCTTGTCGGCGCTGGTAACCATTTTGGCATAGACCTTCAGGGCGGTGCTTATTTTGCGTGGCCGCGCCGCCTGTGGTTGCCAGGCGTTGCCCCCCAGTGCCTCCATGATCTGGCGGCGCTGCGCCAGTTCATCGCTGCTCAGTGCGACGTTGATGGTTCGCGTGGGAATATTGATTTTGATAATATCGCCGCTGTGCACCAGTCCGATAGCACCACCTGCGGCCGCTTCAGGTGAGGCGTGGCCGATAGACAGGCCGGAGGTGCCGCCGGAGAAGCGGCCGTCGGTCAGCAGGGCGCAGGCTTTGCCCAGGCCTCGGGATTTAAGATAGCTGGTAGGATATAGCATCTCCTGCATGCCGGGCCCGCCGCGTGGCCCCTCGTAACGAATAATGACCACAGCGCCGGGCATGACCCTGTCGTTGAGGATGTCGTCGACAGCGGACTCCTGGCTCTCGCAGATATGAGCGGGGCCGGAGAACACCAAAATGCTTTCGTCCACCCCGGAGGTTTTCACCACGCAGCCGTCCTTGGCGATATTGCCGAACAAGACCGCCAGGCCGCCCTCCATCGAATAGGCGTTTTCCAGGGAGCGAATACAGCCACCGCTGCGATCGGCGTCCAGGCTGGGCCAGCGTGTGTCCTGGCTGAACGCAGTTTGTGTAGGAATACCGCCCGGGCCGGCGCTGAAGAATTTGTGTACCGCCGGGTCCTGGGTGCGTACGATATCCCAGTTATCCAGAGCCTCGCCCAGTGTCTTGCTGTGGATGGTGGAGCAGTCTGTATGCAACAGCCCGGCACGATCCAGTTCCCCCAGGATCCCCATGATGCCGCCGGCCCGATGCACATCCTCCATGTGATACAGGGGCGTGTTGGGTGCCACCTTGCACAGCTGCGGTATGTTGCGCGACAGGCGGTCGATATCCGTCATGGTGAAATCCAGCTGTGCCTCCTGTGCCGCCGCCAGCAGGTGCAGGATGGTGTTGGTCGAGCCGCCCATGGCGATATCCAGGCTCATGGCATTTTCGAAGGCCTGGAAGTTGCCGATATTGCGCGGCAGTACCGATTCGTCGTCTTCTTCATAGTATCGCTTGCACAGCTGCACCACGATTCGTCCGGCGCGCAGAAACAATTGTTCCCGGTCGGCGTGTGTGGCCAGCATGGAACCATTGCCCGGCAGGCTCAGGCCCAGGGCCTCGGTCAGGCAGTTCATGGAGTTGGCGGTGAACATGCCGGAGCAGGAGCCGCAGGTGGGGCAGGCGGAGCGCTCGTATTCCTCGACTTTTTCGTCACTGGCGGAATCGTCCACGGCGATAACCATGGCATCGACCAGGTCCAGCTTGTCCTCGGATAGTTTGCTCTTGCCGGCTTCCATTGGCCCGCCGGAGACAAACACGGCGGGAATGTTAAGGCGCATGGCGGCATTGAGCATTCCCGGGGTGATCTTGTCGCAGTTGGAGATACAGACCATGGCGTCGGCGCAGTGGGCGTTGACCATATACTCGACGGAATCACAGATGATGTCCCGGGAAGGCAAGCTATACAGCATGCCGTCGTGACCCATGGCGATACCATCGTCCACGGCGATGGTGTTGAATTCCTTGGCGACACCCCCGGCGGCCTCGATTTCCCTGGCGACCAGTTGCCCCAGGTCCTTCAGGTGCACGTGTCCGGGTACAAACTGGGTAAAGGAATTCACCACCGCGATGATGGGCTTCTGGAAGTCGTCATCCTTCATCCCTGTGGCGCGCCACAGGGCGCGAGCGCCGGCCATGTTGCGACCGTGGGTGGATGTCCTGGAGCGATAATCGGGCATGGTATGGCACCTGTGCTGGACCGCTTTGTGCCGGCGGTCCATGGGTCAAAAATTGGTCAGGCAGGATAGCAAAATTTATGGACGGGGTCATATGACGGGGTCAGGTCTCCCATTTTTTGTGGGAAATGGGAGACCTGACCCCGTCTTGCTACAAACTCTTGAAAAACACCTTGGAATTGCGCTGCAGGTTATACAGGAATTGTTTCTGCCGCGGCAGCGCATCACGAGAGCCCTCCACGAAGCCTTGCTCAATAAACCAGTGAGCTGTCTGGGTGGTCAGCACAAACACCCGGCCCAGCCCCTGACGACGGGCTTCGCGCTCCAGTGCCTGCAGTAATCGCTGGCCGCGCTTACCACCGCGATAGTCCGGGTGAGAGACAATACACGCTACTTCTCCACAGCCGTCATCAGGGAACGGGTACAGTGCGGCGCAGGCAATGATGCGGCCGTCCCGCTCCAGCAACCGGAATTGATCGATCTCCGTTTCCAGCAACTCCCGCGACCGTTTCAGCAGTATACCTTCATGCTCCAGCGGTTCTATCAATTCGAGAATACCGCCCACATCGTCGATGTTGGCCTGCCGTGACTGCTCGTAGTCATCGTTGGCCACCAGTGTGCCGCTGCCATCGTGTGTGAACAATTCTTGCAGCAGGGCGCAGTCGTCCCTGTAGCTGATGATCTGGCAGCGTGGTACGCCCGCCAGGCAGGCACGCCGGGCGGTGTGCAACAGGGAAGTCTGCTGCGGATCGGTAATGTTCAGTTTGTCGATATCGCCTACCGCGCACTGCCGGATCAGCTCGCCATCCGCATCGCTGATACCCGCGGCGGCGCCCAGCAGTATCAGCTTGTCGGCGCCAATGGCGGCGGCGCAATGCACCGCGATGTCCTCCAGAGCCAGGTTGAATATCTCGCCTGTGGGCGAGTAACCCAGCGGGGACAACAGGACTATAGACTCGTCTTCCAGCTGCGCCCGGATGCCGTCGATGTCGATGCGGCGCACTTTGCCAGTATGCAGGAAGTCGACCCCGCCTACGATGCCGATGGGTTTGGCGGTTACGAAGTTGCCCGAACATACCCGCATGCGCGAGCCTTGCATGGGCGAGTTGGGCAGCCCCATGGACAGCAACGCCTCTATCTGGGCGCGCAGGGAGCCGGCGGCGTCCTTGACGTGTTCCAGGGCGGCGCTGTCGGTAATACGCAACTTATCGTGGAAAGCACTTTGCAGCCCGGCCTGTTGCAGGCGCTGGTCGATCTGCGAGCGGGAGCCGTGGATCAACACCAGGCGCACACCCAGGCTGTTGAGCAGGGCGATATCGTGAATGAAGTTGGGGAAGTTTTCGTGTTGCGCGACTTCGCCTCCCAACATCAGCACAAAGGTCTTACCCCGGTGTGCGTTGATGTAGGGTGCGGTATTTCTGAACCAGCGTATGTGTGCCGGGTCCGGCGTCGTCACGATATTCTCCAAGCTATTGATAAATAAAAACTTATTAAGAGTACCTAAAGCCGAGCGGATTACCTAGGGCAATATTACACACAATAGTGGCGGATGCACTGTTGCAACAGGGCGATGCAGGGCTGAATCTGGTCCAGCTCCAGGTATTCGTCCGGTTGGTGGGCGCGGTCTATGGAGCCCGGCCCCATGACAATGGTTTCCATGCCCAGTTGTTGCAGAAAGGGCGCCTCGGTGGCGAAGGCGACAGCCTCGGCGCTGTGGCCGGTCAGGCGCTGGGCCATCTGCACCAATTCGCTGTCCGCGGCTTGCTCGAAAGGCGGCACTTCACTAATCAACGAGCACAGTTCAATATCCAGGGAGCGTTGTGTGGCGATCTGTGCAAGACGTTGCTCGATTTCACCGCGCACCGTGGCGTTGTTGCCGTCGGGCGTCATGCGCAGGTCGAAGTGCAGTTCGGCCTGGCCACAGATGCGATTGGGGCTGTCACCGCCGTGCACGCAACCCAGGTTGAGTGTGGGAAAAGCCACGGTGAAGAATTCATTGCTGTAGCGCTCGCGCAATTGCCGCCGATAGCTGATCAGGTCACCCATCACCGCGTGAATACCTTCCAGCGCGCTGTTGCCCAGATCTGGGTTGGAGGAGTGCCCGGCCCGACCCGTCACCCGCACCGACTCCATCATGATGCCCTTGTGCATGCGCACCGGCCGCAGTGAGGTGGGCTCCCCGATAATGGCCGCCCGGGCTTTGGGGCGCCCTGCCGCGGCCAGCTTGCGGGCGCCGTTCATGGAGCTTTCCTCGTCGGCGGTAGCGAGCAGGATCAGCGGTTGTTTGAGTGGTGTGTCGACAAAGCCACCGGCGGCGGCGATGGCCAGCGGGAAGAAGCCTTTCATGTCGGTGCTGCCCAGCCCGTACAGCCGGTGATCGCGCTCTGTCAGCTGCAGTGGGTCGCTCTGCCAGCGGCCCTCGTCAAAGGGCACGGTATCGGTGTGTCCGGCCAGGACCAGACCGCCGGGACCGCTGCCCATGGTGGCGATCAGGTTCGCCTTGTCACCCCCGGGCGTCACCTCCTGTATTTCAGTGCGAAAGCCCATATCGGTCAGCCAGTTGGCCAGCAGGTCTATAACCGCCCGGTTACCCTGGTCCCAGTTAGGGTCGGTGGAGCTGACAGAGGGTGTACCTACCAGCTGCCGTAGTTGGTCCAGGACAAGTCTGTTGGAATGGGGCATTAAGACTCCGCGAGGTCAGGCCGGGGTGGGCGGGAAGCCGCTGCGCCGGTGGGCCGGAGGAGCGACAGTACACCCAGTCTAGACAAGGCCCGTCCCTGCGCCAAGCGGCAAAGCGATTTATATTGGGAGCGAAGCGATTTCAATGGATAAACAGGTTTTGCTTGAGTGGCACTGTGTTAGCATTATTTGCTGAAAATACTGTTCCCTGAAAAGGGCCTGGACTGAATCATGGCGACCAATTTCACCGAACAACTGAGGGAACAACGCCTTAACCTCACGACACTGGCCCAGGACCTGAATGCGGATGGTCGGATGTCTGATGCGGATTTGTCCCGGATTGTAAAATCGTCCATTGTAAAAGTGCATCCTCTGGTATTTCTGGCCGAGAAAAAATTGCCCGATGCCGCGAACCCGGGCAAGTCCCTGGACATGGACAGCCTGTTGCTCTGGCTGGGAGCTGTGGTCACTCAGGAGGTTTACGACATTGATCCGCTGAAAATAAATGTCTCAGCGGTCGCCGAGGTGATGTCCCAGGCATTTGCGGAGCGCCATCGCATACTCGCCGTGGAAGTGAATAAGGACGAGGTAGTGATCGCCAGCGGTGAGCCCTATATCCACGCCTGGGAGAGCAATCTTGAACACGTGCTGCGCAAACCTATCAGGCGGGTGCTGGCAGATCCGCGGACGATAGCGCGGCACACAGCCGAGTTCTATACCATGGCCGTCTCGGTGCGCGGTGCCCGCGGTGCGGAGCGCACCGACAGTGCCGCCGGTGTGGGCAATCTGGAACAAATGCTGGAACTGGGGTCCATGAAAGAGCCCGATGCCAACGACCAGCACATCGTAAATATCGTCGACTGGTTACTGCAGTATGCCTTCGAGCAGCGCGCCAGCGATATCCATATCGAGCCGCGCCGGGATGTGGGCAATGTCCGTTTTCGTATCGATGGTGTATTGCACAGTGTTTATGAGCTGCCGCAGCAGGTTTGTGCTGCTGTCACCAGCCGCGTCAAGATTCTGGGCCGTATGGATGTGGCGGAAAAACGCCGGCCCCAGGACGGCCGACTGAAAACACGCACGCCCCAGGGCAACGAGGTAGAACTGCGTCTGGCCACGCTGCCGACGGCGTTTGGCGAAAAACTGGTGATGCGTATTTTCGACCCGGATGTGCTGCAACGGAGTTTCGAGGATCTGGGCCTGGCCGACGACGACCTGCGGCGCTGGCACGACATGACCGACACCGGCAATGGCATTGTCCTGGTCACCGGCCCCACCGGTTCCGGCAAGACCACCACCCTGTACTCCACCCTACGTCAATTGGCGACCCCGGAAGTGAACGTCTGCACTATTGAGGACCCGATAGAAATGGTAGAGGGAGCCTTCAACCAGATGCAGGTAAATCACACCATCGATCTGGATTTTTCCTCCGGTGTGCGCGCATTGATGCGGCAGGATCCGGATATCATCATGGTGGGTGAGATTCGTGATCTGGAAACCGCCAATATGGCGGTACAGGCGGCGCTTACCGGACACCTGGTGCTCTCCACGCTGCACACCAACGATTCGCCGGGTTCAATATCGCGCCTGCTGGAACTTGGTGTGCCGGCCTACCTGATCAAGGCCACGGTGCGCGGTATTATGTCGCAGCGCCTGGTGCGCATCCTGTGCCCGGATTGCAAGTCGTTCAGTGAAGTGGATCTTGAAGCCTGGCAACAGTTGACCCAGCCCTGGGAGCTGGAACCGCCACTACAGATAGCGTACCCGGTGGGTTGTAAATCGTGCCGCAACACCGGTTATGTCGGGCGCCAGGGCATTTATGAGGTATTGGTGAACAGTCCGGCGGTACAGGCGCAGATCAAGCCACAACTGGACGCCGCTAAAATTCGGGAAATAGCCATGGGTGAGGGTATGCACACCCTGCGGCTCAGTGGCGCCACCCGGGTGGCCAGGGGCCAGACCACGATCGAAGAGGTCATGCGGGTCGCACCCATGCTGGATGCCTGACTGCGCGGCTATAGGTAAATTATCATGAATTTGCAGCTTAAAGACCTGCCGGGACCGTTGGCCGGCGAGGCCCAAAACGCCTGGCAACATATTCTGGAGCGCGCCGGCGAACCGTTGGCGGAAGAGCTTTCCACCGCATTGTCCGGTGGGCCTGAAGCGGCCCAGTTGCCACGGGTACTGGCCTGTAGCCCCTTTGTTGCCGATCTGGCCCGGCGCCAACCCGAGCTGTTGCTGGACCTGGTGCGCAGCGGTCAATTGCAGGAGTCCATAGCCGAGCCCGAGTTTCGCTATGAATTACAGCGGCTGTTGGGTGAAGAGGGCGCTGAGCTTTCATCTATTTTGCGTCGTAATCGCCAGCGGCAAATGCTGCGCATCGTGTGGCGTGACTTTTGTCGCCTCGCGGACACTCTGGAAACCGTGCGTGACACCTCTTTACTCGCAGAGGCGTCTATTGCCGAAGCCCTGGCCTGTTCTCAAGCTGTCCTGGAACAGCGCTTTGGTGTGCCGCGAGGGACGGACAGTGGTGAGCCGCAACAATTGATCGTGCTGGCCATGGGTAAGCTCGGTGCGCGGGAACTCAATGTTTCTTCCGACATCGACCTCATTTTCGCCTACCCGGAAGCCGGCCAGACCGACAGTGAATCCCGGCCTATCAGCAATGAGGAGTTTTTCACCAAGGTGGGCCAGGCCGTGATCAACGCGCTGGACCAGGTGACGGCGCAGGGCTTCGTATTCAGGGTGGACATGCGCCTGCGACCCTACGGTGAGAGCGGTGCCCTGGTGCACAATTTCGCGGCTATGGAGGAGTATTACCAGGACCAGGGTCGTGATTGGGAGCGCTACGCCCTGATCAAGGCCCGCCCCGTTACGGGTGATCCGGAGCGCGCAGGTGAATTGATGGCGGCCCTGCGTCCCTTCGTGTTTCGCCGTTATGTGGACTTCGGGGTCATTGAAAGCCTGCGCGGTATGAAGCAGATGATCACCAGCGAGGTGCGGCGCCGGGGTTTGCAGGACAATGTGAAGCTGGGTCACGGGGGCATTCGTGAGGTGGAGTTTATCGCCCAGTGTTTCCAGCTGATTCGCGGTGGGCGCGACCTGGGCCTGCAACAGCGCGAGCTGTTACCGGTGCTGCAGGAGTGCGTTGCGCTGGGTTGCCTGCCGGCGGAGGCGGGGGCTGAACTGCGTGTGGCGTATCTGTTCCTGCGCGACAGTGAACATGCCATCCAGGGCTATCGGGACAAGCAGACCCAGGCCCTGCCGCAGGATGAGTTACAGCGCCTGGCGATGGCGACTGTAATGGACTTTGCCTGTTGGGAGGACTATCTGGTGGTGCTGGACGAGCACCGCGGCCGGGTGGCGGAACACTTCGGTGAACTGATCGCAGCGCCCGAAGAAGAGTCCGGTGCTGCCGACGACGAAGAACTGCCCCTGTGGGGTGAGGACCTGTGCGCTGAAACACTGTCCAGTCTGGGTTATCATTCGGCGCAAGAAACCCTGCAGCGCTTGCAGGACCTGCAGAGTAGCCCCCGGGTGGTGACCTTGCAGGTGGTGGGACGGGAGCGCTTGCAACAATTTATGCCCCAGTTGCTGCGCGCTTGTGTCGAGATCGACGACCCGGATTTGACCCTGCAACGGATCCTGCCGCTGGTGGTGGCGGTAGTGCGCCGCAGCGCTTATCTGGCCCTGCTGCTGGAAAATTCCCCGGCACTGGGTGAACTGGTGGCGCTGTGCGGCGCCAGCCCCTGGATATCCGAGCAACTGGCCAGGCATCCGGTATTGCTGGATGAGCTGCTGGACAGGGCCAGTCTCTACACGGCTCCGGACAAAGTGCTGTTACAGGATGAGTTGCGCCAGCAGGTAGCCCGCCTGGCGCCGGATGACCTGGAAGCCCAGATGGACGCGTTGCGCTATTTCAAGGCTTCCCATGTGTTGCGCGTGGCGGCCAGTGAACTCGCCGGGCGGCTGCCTCTGATGCAGGTCAGCGAT